>ULSV01035332.1_pt1 | contig 128836 bp, 123 predicted proteins | sample 1956991 | NCBI WGS metagenome assembly ULSV01 (sample SAMEA4835717, study PRJEB28245) | human gut metagenome | biome: gut microbiome; material: fecal sample | place: Denmark | collected 2008 | reverse complement strand
GACGCTTTACCGGCTCCCTCATTACGGGTACAGATTCTTCGCTTGCGTTCCGGATGGGGCCTTGCCATCAGTGTTGCTTTCGCTGGCAAATCAAAACGGAGAACCATGATAGGCTTTTCGAATCTGATTTACAATTTCATTAAAATAGGAGAGCATAAAGAGTAAATTTCTTTGTGCTTTTTTTTGAAGAAATAAAGGCAGATGTACGATTTCTATCAGAGAAGAAAGAGAAATATAGCCGCCACCATTTTCTTACGGCAGGTAAAAACCCGTGACAGGTGACTATCACGGGTTAAGTATTTCTTTTATTTCGTTATTTAATGTAAGCGGTCGCTTTCAGCATGAGCATATTGTCCATTTTTTTGCCACCCATGTCTTTGGCCTTAAATCCGTAATCAGCTTCTACGATGAGTCCTTTCATGGGAACATAAGCTGCTTTTGCCAGGAAGAATTTGGCGCCGCCGAAATTGTTGTGGTCGTTGGCAGGGTTGCCGTCGGTCAGGGCATCCATCTTATCAGCAAAGTACGCCGGAACATTTTTCATGCCATGCCAGTTTTTATACACATGTCCCATGTACTGGTCGGCGATATCATTGCCGGAGCCGCCAAAGTATGTGCCGGCCTGGCTGTAAATATAATCGATGCCGATGGAGAAAGATTTCGGCTTAAGCACGTCTGCCGTTCCATAGGAAAAACCGTAATTGAAGCTGTGAGGCTTCTCGTTATTTAAAGGAAGCACACGGAGATTCTTGACAAATTCGCCGTGAAGATTCCATTTCGGTGTGACGTAGTAAGAACCGGCAAAGCCGTAAGCTTCGCAGATGTGCCCGACAGGGCCGTTTGCTTTCATGGCATACGCATGGACTTCCCATTTATCCGGTATTTTGTAAATATAGGAAGCGTAAGTGACCGGCACGTCTTCGTCTTCGCCCCAGTCCATCATGACGTCTTTACCCATGGGGTAGAGGGTATCGGTGGCGGGATTGTAGACCATGGAGCCGCCTGCCAGTGCGTCAAGATTCAGCGCTCCCAGCTTGGCAGCTACGGCTGAGGCGAGTGCCGGGTTTTTGGAACCGATGGCACCTACGATAGTGTTCAGATTGGTTTTCAGTTCAGGAAGGTTATTGCTGCTGTTGATGAGATTTTTTGCCTGTCCGAGGATGGCTTTGAGAGACGGATCGGCGGCAACGGCAGCGGCCACTACTTTGTTGGTGGAAAGCTCGCCAATCAGCTTGCTCTTGGCAATCGGCGTTACCTTGACTCCGTGCATCATGGGCGCGGTATAGTTGACACTGATATTTGTAGCGCGGCCAAAAGCGAAAGTAAACTGGTGGCCCTTCAGGTAGTCGCCGAGTTTCAGGAAAGCACCTTTGAATTCGCCGTCATAGGTGTAGCCGGTGACCCCCATTTTTACGGGGAACTGGCCGATACCGATGAGGTTTTTGGAGGGGCCGAAGGGAAGGTTGGAGGTATCCTGCTTTGGTCCGAACTGGTAGGTAGCCAAAAGGCGATTCAGGTGGACATCGCCGTCATTGTGACCGCCGGCAACGTGCATGGAGCCGTCTTTGTGGTAAGTGTACTTATTGGGGTCAAACATTTCCCTGCCGTTCATGCTGATGAAAGTTTCCAGCTGGCCGTACAAGGTGGAACGGTCATTTACTCTGGTAATCGTATTCAAACGGACACGGGCGCCCAATTCATAGTGTTTCTCTTTTTTTTCCGTGAAAATGTTGTCGTAGCGGTCAATGCCCTGTACGCGGAGTTCAGTAATAAGGAATGTTTTTCCTGTTTTCTTTTCCAGTTCGGAAATACGGACGCCGAGGTTGGAAAGATCATTGGCATACTCTCTTGAAAGCTTATCTACGATGGACTGCTGCTCGGCGGTAAGAGAGTCCTTCTTTGCCAGGAGGCGGGCGGTGATCTGTGCCAGCTCGTAGCGGGTGATGTGCTTGTTGCCGCGGAAAGTGCCGTCCGGATAGCCTTCAATGATGTTCCGGTCAGACAGAGAAGCGACAGCTTCATATGCCCAGGAATCGCTTTCTACATCAGAAAATGGGTTGGCCGCGGAGGCGGTCATCGCTGCACCGGCAAAAAATGCGCAGACGGCGGCTCTCAGTATGGTATGTCTCATTGAATAAATCCCCTTGTTGTCCTTGGTTCTCATTTAGATAGCAAGACTTAAACGAAATATAAAAAATGAATGAAATATGTCTCAAAACAGACTTATTATATCTGATGGAAATAAAAACTGTCAATGGTTTTAACGCCTGATGTTAATTGCACATACAAATCGTATATGATAAGCGTGCAGCCGTCATTTTCGTGCAGAAAGAAAGAGGCCTGAAGGCCTCGAAAAGTCAATTTTGAAAGAAATATTATTTTTCTTTGACCGTATTTGTTTGAAAAATATGGATTCCCTTGAGAATGATGAAAGCAATAAGACAGCCGGCGCCGCAGGAAATGGAAAAGAGGGAAATATAGAAGAGAGCGCCTTTTGTCGATCCCATAAAGAGCGCGGCAATCGGATAGGAAACGAGGCCGCCGATGAGCGATGTGCCCGCGAATTCTCCAAGGACGGCTGCCCACAGTTTTTTCGTACGGTTGTACAGGTATCCCGACAGGAAGGCGCCGATCATCGAGCCGGGGAAGGCGAGGAGTGAACCGGAGCCGATGATATTCCTGATCACCGATGTGGTAAAGGCGGCGGAAACACCATACCGCGTGCCGCAGAGAACCGCAAGAAAGATATTGATCATGTGCTGGAGCGGGAAAGCACGGGTCACTCCCAAAGGAAAAGAAAAGACCGGTGAGAGAAGGACGCCTGCCGCGGCGAGGAGAGCGGCAAAAATCCATTTCCGCAAAGAGGGACGGCCGTCATTTTCAAACATAATAATCTCCTTTGTAAGAAAATATATTTTCCGCAGATGTTTTTTCCATCATAGCACAAATAAGGATGGAATTTATACAGAGTGGTACAATTTAAGCAGGTGACAAAGGATTAAGGAGGTTATGATGAGAAGAAACGACAGAGAAGTTACGGAAGAAACGGAAATCAGAAAAGTTCTGGACGAGTGCAAAATCGTCCATCTGGGTTTTCAGGACGGCGGCCGTGTTTTTGTGGTGCCGGTCAACTACGGATACTCTTATGAAGGGGGAAAGCTTACGGTGTATTTCCATGGTGCTGATGCCGGACTGAAACGGGAACTGGCAGAATCAAATCCTGTTATTGGTTTTGAAATCGACAACGGCGGTGTCATGGGACGGGCGGAGAAAGCCTGCGATTATACGGAGTACTACCACAGCATCATCGGGAGCGGGCCGGTGTCGGTGGTAAAAGACAGGGGAGAGAAGAAAAAGATCCTTACGATTTTCATGGAATGCCAGGATAAAAAGCATTTCGAGTTTACCGACCGCATAGCAGCGCATGTGGCGGTGTATAAAATCGAGGCGGACGAATTTGCCTGTAAGGAGCATAACATGTAAAATACCCTCCTTACCGTTATCTGATAAGAAGGGTCCGTGGTGCTTCAAAAATTTATCGTTTCATTTGTAGGAAATACTTCGATCAGAGGAAGATATATTTCCCGATGAAGAGGATTGTCAGAATATACATCAGGGCACTGATCTTTTTCCCGTTTCCTGTGAGGGCATTCATGACAGTGTAAGTGATGATGCCAAACGAGATGCCTTCGGCGATGCTGTATGTGAAGGGCATGGCAAGGATGGCGATATATGCGGGAATGGCTTCGGTGGGGTCGCTGAAGTTGATGCCCGTGACGGCGGTGAACATGAGGAAGCCCACGATGATGAGGGCGGGCGCGGTGGCAAAGGCGGGAATTGCCAGGAAGAAGGGGGAAAGGAACAGGGAGAGGGCAAAGAGAACGGCTACGGTGACGGCGGTAAGACCGGTCCGTCCGCCTTCAGAAACGCCAGCCGCACTTTCTACGAAGGTGGTCGTGGTGGAAACGCCGAGGCCCGCGCCGATGGTGGTGGCGACAGCGTCAGCCATGAGAGCGCCTTTGATGCGGGGCAGCTTCCCTTCCTCATCAAGCATATTTGCTTTGGCGGAAACGCCGACCAGGGTGCCGAGGGTATCAAAAATATCCACGAAAAGGAACGCGAAGAGGACGACGAAGAAATCAGGGCTCATCACCTTTGAGAAATCAAGCTGCATGAAAATGGGGGACAGGCTTACAGGGGTAAAAGAAGCAATGCCTGCGGAAAGGTTCGGCAGAGTACTGAACGCGCCTTTTGCGGGATCGGGAATGTAGAGCCCCGTGAGTTCGCAGAGGATGCCGAGACCCCATGTGAAGAGGATGCCCCAGAGAATATTTCCTCTCACTTTTTTCACCATGAGGATGCCTGTGAAAAGCACACCCAGGATGGCGAGGAGAACCGGAACTCCCACGGTGTGGAATGTGCCTGCGGCAATTGCGCCTTTAAAGGAGAAAAGAGAAACTTTCGTAGCGGGATTGGCGACGATGATATTGGCGGAAACCAGTCCGATGAAGGCAATGAACAGACCGATGCCTGCCGACACTGCCCGTTTCAGGTTGATGGGGATCGCGTTGAAAATCGCTTCGCGTACATTGGTGAGAGACAGGATAATGAAAATCACGCCTTCCAGACAAACAGCGGCAAGGGCGGTCTGCCAGGAATAGCCCATCTGTCCGACGACGGTGAAAGCGAAAAACGTATTCAGCCCCATGCCTGGAGCGAGAGCGAAGGGGTAATTGGCAAAGAGTGCCATGAGAATGGTGCCGATGAATGCGGCAAGGGCGGTCGCCGTAAGAAGCGCGCCTTTATCCATGCCGGCGGCGCTCATGATGCCGGGATTGACCGCGAGGATATACGCCATCGTCATGAAAGTCGTGATGCCCGCCATGATTTCTGTCCTGACGGACGTATGATTTTCTTTCAGGTGAAAAATTCTGTCCAAAAAACCGGATTGCTGTTCCATAAAATTTCTCCTTTCAGCTTTATCCACAATATGTATCATTATAAGATTTTTACAAGGCGGGGGCAATGGATTTTCTTCTTTCGGTGTATAATCAGGTAGTGGAAATTCTGCGGGAAAGCCCGCTTTATATAAAGGACATATAATGAGTATCTGTAATATCTGCCCGCGGGGATGCCGTGTGCCGCGGCGGGAGTCCGTTCACGGACAGGGTGCCGTCGGTTACTGCCGGACAGGCATGCTTCCCATCGTATCACGGGCGGCGCTTCATCATTGGGAAGAACCGTGTATCAGCGGAACGAGAGGCGCGGGAACGGTTTTCTTTGCGGGGTGCAACTTGTCCTGCGTTTATTGCCAGAATTATGAAATATCCGAACTGCGCCGGGGGATAGAAATATCCGTGGAGCGGCTGGCGGAGATTTACAGTGAGCTTATTGCCCGGGGGGCGCACAATATCGACCTTGTGACGCCGACCCATTTTACCCATGCCGTTTTTCAAAGTCTGAAAGAACCGCTTCCCGTACCGGTGGTGTACAACTGCGGCGGCTATGAAAGCGTCCATACCGTGGCGTTCCTGCGGAAGAAAATACAGTGCTGGCTTCCCGATTTGAAGTACAGTGACGCTGCGGCGGCGGAGAGGTACAGCAGTGCGCCGGATTACTTTGAGAAGGCAATGCTTGCCATTGAGCAGATGTTCCGGCAGACAGGTCCCTATGAAATTGGCGCCGACGGTATATTAAAAAAAGGTGTCCTTATCCGCCATCTTATTTTGCCGGGGCAGATGAAAAACACGAAGGGCGTTTTGGAATATGTGGCGGAAACGTTTCGTAAAGGGGATGTCCTTTTCAGTCTTATGCGGCAGTACACGCCTCACGGAAGAGCGGAAGAGTTTCCGGAAATCAACCGCCGGATTACCGATGAAGAATACGAAGAGGCGGAAGCGTACATGGAAGCGCTCGGCATTGAAGACGGCTATGTCCAGCAGAAAGAATCTTCCGATCAAAGTTTTATCCCCGTTTTTGACGGGACAGGGGTGGAACGCGCTGCGGAAAGCAATACAAAAAAATAAAGCATCAATGAAAAACGTCCGCAAAATACCGCGGGCGTCTTTTGACATGCCTTTTGATTTGAAACGCTTTTTACTTGTGTAATTTCCTCATGAATGCTTCTTCATCCACAAGGAAACGGGTGTGCTCCGCCTCACCGATGGCGCCGTTTTCATCAGAGGCGGTGATGGTGAAAGATATTTTCTTTCCTCTGACCGCCGTCACGGTGGCAGTCGCTTTGATCGTTTGTCCCACGGGGGTGGGCGCGTTGTGGCGGACGGCGATGAAACCGCCCACCGTAGTCTGTTTCGGCGGCAGGCAGGGCGCAAGGGCGGCAACGGCAGCCTCTTCCATAAGGGCGGATAAAACAGGAGTGGCAAGGACTTGCAGAGAGCCGCTTTTGACGGCAAGGGCAGTGTCTTTTTCCGTGACGGTCCGGCTGGCGGTACCGGCAGTTCCGATTTTGATTTCCATAGGAGTTCCTCCTTTACTGATGGACCTATTGTAGCACGGCGGAGAAAAAGCGGCTATTTTCAGAGTTGTGGTATAATAAACCAGTCATGAAAACAGCGGAAGGCCGCGATGGTTTCTGTCTTTCCACGATTGAAGCAAGAGAGGTTTTATGAAGGAAATATCTTTTATAAAAGATAAAAGGAAATACCTGCATGGGGTGGTGCTTGCTTTTGCGGCGCTGGCGGCGGGCCTGTTCCTCTATTTTTATTTCTTTTATCACGGAACGGCGGATGGAACGGTGATGGTGGAAATACCGAAAAATGCCACGGGGCGGGAAATCGGAGAAATGCTTGAGGAGAAAGGCGTTATCAGAAGTGCCACCGTTTTCCGCGCCATGCTTTTGGCCACAGGAAACGGGAAGGCGCTCAAAAGCGGGTACTATACATTCCGGCGTGGTTCGACGGTAGCGGAAACGATTGCGGATCTGAAAAACGGAAAAGAAGAAGTGGTGAAGATTACCGTGCCGGAAGGCTTTACCGCAGCGCAGATTGCAGATGTTCTTCAGAAGGCGGGGCTGGAATGCTATGGAGATTTTCTTCATGAAGCGGAAACTTACGCGCCTTTTCCATACATGTACGGTCCCGAGGCGGCAAAGGTGAAGGGAGAAGGGTTTCTTTTCGCCGATACGTATGAGATTCCGAAATCTTACTCTGCCCGGCAGATTGCCGACATGATGTACCGGCGAACCGATGAAATGCTTACACCCGCATTGCGCAGGCGGGCGGAGGACAGGCATCTTTCTATTCATGCTCTTATGACCATCGCGTCCATGGTGGAGCGGGAAGCACGGTTAAAAGAGGATCAGGTGCCGATTGCCTCTGTCATTCTGGCGCGTCTGGAAAAGCAGATGCCTCTTCAGATTGACGCTACTGTCCAGTATGCATTGGGCAGGCAGAAAGAGGAACTGACCATAGCGGATACGAAAATTGATTCGCCTTATAATACATATGAACGGCAGGGGCTTCCGCCCGGCCCCATAAGCAGTCCCGGCATGGATGCCGTTCGTGCGGTGCTTGACGCGGCGCCCGGAGAGTATCTTTACTATGTGGCGGAAAAAGACGGCCGCCATGTCTTTACGAAGACGCTTGAAGAACATCAGGCGGAAATCGACCGGATCTATGGGACAGACGACTGATATGGCCATGATTGCGGATCTGAGAAAGGAACTGGAGCGGGAAGCGGAAGAAGAGAATATTCCCATTCTGCGCAGGGCGGAGAGGAAGCTGCTGCTGGAAGCCGCGGCGGCAGCCGATCCAAAGAAAATACTGGAAGTGGGGACGGCCATCGGCTATTCCGCTTTGCTTCTGGCGGAATATTTTCCTCTGGCGGAAATTGATACCATAGAAATAGATGCCCTGCGGAATGAACGGGCTGTATCCGTCATGCAGGCGGCAGGATTTGAGCAGCGTGTCCGGTGTCATTGGGGGGACGCGGGAGAAGTGCTTTCTACGCTCACAGGGCCGTATGATTTTGTTTACCTTGACGGGCCGAAAGGGCAGTACCTCCGCCATTTGAAACTTATTGAGCCGAAATTGTCGGAAAATGCGGTTATTGCGGCAGATAATATTCTCTTCCGAGGATTGGTGCGAAGCGGGGACCCCGCGGCGCATCGGTACAGGACGCTTGTCACACGCCTGCGGGAATACCTCGAATATGTAGAGGCTCATTATGATACGGTTATCCATGAAGAAGGCGACGGTCTTGCGGTGTCAAGGAAGATAAGGAAATAAGGGAAGAAAGGAACACAAGTGGAAAGAATGGAACTTCTCGCGCCGGCGGGAAATATGGAAAAAATGAAAATGGCGCTCCTTTACGGGGCAGACGCGGTATATATGGCGGGAAAAGCTTTCGGTCTCCGTGCCTACGGCGGCAATTTTACCCGGGAAGAAATGAAAGAGGCTGTGGAGTATGCCCATTCCATGGGAAAGAAAGTGTATATCACGGTCAATATCATTCCCCGGAATGAAGATCTGGAAGGGCTTGACACATACCTGAAATATTTACAGGATATTCATGCGGATGCCGTCCTGATTTCCGATCTCGGCGTATTTGATATCGCCCGTGAAGCAGCGCCTGATTTACCGGTCCATGTGAGCACGCAGGCGAGCGCGGCAAACTGGCGCACCGTCAGGAGATGGAAAGATATGGGCGCGTCCCGCGTCGTTCTTGCCAGAGAAGTATCCCTTTCGGAAATGGCGGACATCAGAAAACGGGTGGATATCGAACTGGAAGTATTCGGCCATGGGGCGCTCTGTATTTCCTGGAGCGGCCGCTGTCTTTTATCCAATTATTTTACAAACGGGAAACGCCAGTCCAACCGGGGTGAATGCATCCAGGCATGCCGGTTTAAGTATTCCGTGATGGAAGAGTCCCGGCCGGGCCAGTATTTCCCCGTGGAAGAAGATGAGCACGGCACATATATTTTCAACAGCAAAGACCTCTGTATGATCGACCATATTCCCGAACTTATCGAAGCGGGCGTTTCTTCTCTGAAAATTGAAGGCCGCATGAAGAGTGTCTACTATGTGGCGGCGGTTGTGGCAGCGTACCGGAAAGCGATTGACTCGTACTACGAATTGGGAGCGGCATTTTCCGTTCGTCCGGAATGGCGGGAAGAACTGGAAAAGGTATCCCATCGTCCTTACACGACGGCTTTCGCGTTCCAGAACCCCGACCATTCCGCCCAGGAATATATGAAGTCCCAGCCGGAGCAGCCTTATGATTTTATTGGCCTTGTTCTGGAGCAGGATAAAGGAAACGGTACGGTGAAAGTGCAGCAGCGCAACTATTTCAAAGCAGGAGAGGTCGTTGAATGTCTTACTCCGGCAGGTGATGTATTTCCTGTCACGATCGGACATCTGATGAATAAAGACGGTGAAGAGGCGGCAGCAGCGCCCCATCCGCTGGAAGAGCTGACGATGGTGACAGAGCAGGATCTGCCGCCGTATACTATTCTCCGGAGGCGCGTCCGTGGATAACAGAGTCTATATCGAAATCGCGCCGGGCGATGTGAACTACGTCAATCGTATCATGGAAGGATATGAATATCTCGGCATTCTGACCACCATCGATCCCCGGCGGGCAACCTGCTGTATCAACGCTACGGCGGACACACGAAAAGAAGTCATCGAGATTCTCACCCATCTGGATACGGAAGTGAAAATCCTGGCGGACAGAGAAGAAGCGGAAGCGGGATTGAGGTAAATATTTCTTTTGGAATATGATAAAATAAATGTAGAGATAAAGGACGGGAGGGATCTGTATGGCAGCGGCGGAAAGAATTGCTGAATATCTGAAACAATGCGGTGTGTTTTATCTGGCTACTTTGGACGGTATCTGGCCGCGCCTTCGGCCGATGAATAATGTCTGTGTCTGCGGCGGCGTAATCCATTTCCTTTTCAATAAAGATGATGAGATTTACGGACAGCTTCTTCTGAACGACCGCGCGGAAATCTGCGCTACCCATCCAGATCAGTCGAATATCTGCATATCCTGCAAACTGCGGGAGGATAAAGGGGAGGAACCGCGTCGCGCCATGCTGAGGAGCTGTGAGGAGTCTCTGGACGGTATTCGTAAAGACGGCAGGTATACCGTGTTCAGGCTGGCATCGGGAAACGCGGTCATCACGGATTTTACCGGAAAGACGGAAGAAATTGAATTATAAAAGAAAGCGCGCTTGTGACGGGCGCGTTTTTCATTTTCTGAAAGGCCGGCGGGGAAGTGCTATAATGGAGTCTAAATACGAACGGGAGCGAAGGATCTGTTGCCGTGATGAGGGGAGCCGTAAGAAGATAAAAGCTATCAGCTGTGAGCTGTCAGCTGTCAGCTAACTATTCTTTTACGATTTAAATCATTACGACAAGCAAGTATCCTCAATCGCACTACGTGCGCCAGCAGCTTCTTCTGGCGGCGGGTTCCATGGTCCTTGTGCAAAAAGCGGTATTGATGGTGGGACTGCATTCGGAGTAACAGATTCTTCACTCCGTGTCACCATCCCGTTTCCCATCTTTCCTATAAGGAATGTTTGCCCCGTTCAGAATGACGATTGGAGGAAAGGGCATCATAATAAGAGAAACGTTAATCGTCATCCTGAACGAATGTGAAGGATCTGTACCCGTAGTGAGGAAGTCGTAAGAAGATAAAAGCTATCAGCTGTGAGCTGTCAGCTGGCAGCTAAAAGTGCCGAATGACGAGGGACGGTGAGACGCCATCCTGAACAAACGGGAAGGATCTGCTGCTGTGGTGAGGGAAATGAAAAACAATAAGTCTCGAGAATAAGTATATAAAGAAAGGCGGAATAAAAATGAATGGCTTGATTACCGATTTATACCAATTGACAATGGCAAATGCCCTTTTCAACAAAGGACGCCATGAACGGAAAGTCGTGTTTGACCGTTTTTACAGAAAGAATCCTTTTAACGGCGGCTACACTATCGTGGCGGGGCTTGAGCATCTCCAGCAGTTTGTAGAAAATTTCCGTTTTGATGAAGAAGATATCAATTACTTGGAAAGTCTGCAAATTTTTTATCCCGCCTTTCTTGATTACCTGAAAGACTTCCGCTTTAAAGGAGATATTTATGCTGTACCGGAAGGCACTGTAGTCTTTCCCGGCGAACCGCTCCTTCGTTTCCATGGCACTACGACAGAAGCCATGCTTCTCGAAACAGGTCTATCCATGATTATGAACCATGAAAGCCTCATCGCCACGAAAGCACGGCGTGTGCGCACTGTGGCGCCGAAAGACGCCCTGATGGAGTTCGGTCTCCGACGCGCGCAGGGGCATTCTGCCGGACTCTGGGGCGCACGGGCCGCCATGATCGGAGGGTTCAACGGCACATCCAATGTGGAAGCGGGAAAACGGTTCGGCATCCCCGTCCTCGGTACGATGGCCCACAGCTGGGTCATGAGCTTTGATGAAGAGATAGATGCTTTCCGCGAATACGTTCGCCAGTATCATGACAACCTCATCCTTTTGGCCGACACCTATAATGTCCTTGAAATGGGCGTACCCCATGCAATTCAGGTGTTTAAAGAACTGAAAGAAGAGGGGCGGCTTCCCGGGAAATACGGGATCCGCATCGACAGCGGAGATATCGCCTATCTCTCTCAGGAAGCGACCCGTATGTTTACCGAAGCCGGCTTCCCTGATGCCATTATTTCCGGTTCCAACGATCTTGACGAATATACCATCCAGTCCCTCAAAGCGCAGGGATGTACCGTCACCTCGTGGGGCGTGGGTACGAAAATCATCACGGCCGACGGTACTTCCGCTCTGGGGGGCGTCTTTAAAATGGCGGTGAAAGAAGCGGATGGGAAAGAGGTTCCCGTTATGAAATTTTCCAACGACGTGGAAAAAATGACGAACCCCGGTATCAAGACGGTCTATCGTTTCTATAAAAAAGATACGGGAAAAATGATTACCGACCTTGTCTGCCTCCATGATGAAAAAGCGGCGGACGGCGGCGACTTTACCCTTGTCACGGAATCGGCGAAATGGCGCAGGAAAGAGCTGAAAGCAGGCACTTATACGGTGGAAGAACTGCTGAAGCCCGTCGTAGAAAATGGCAGGAACCTTCCGCTGCCCGCACTTTCTGAAATCATCCGCTATGCAGACAAACAGATAGATACCCTCTGGCCGGAATATACACGTCTCCTTAATCCTGATTTGATGGAAATCAACCTGTCCGACAAGCTGCAGACATTGAAGAGTGAGCTTATCCGCCGCGAGTTGGGAGAATAAAAAGACCGTTTTCAGGTACAGGCTTTTCAAGCGCCGAGGTGACTTCATTAAGGGCACAGATCCTTCACCTTCATTCAGGATGACACTTTTCGTTCTCCGTTATTATGACGCTTTCTGTTCCCCATTGTTAGTGACGTGCTTTTCCAAAATCGTTATTCTGAACGGCAGCAAGAATGCTGTGGGAGAAAGAAGGGAAACGGGATAGTGACACAGAGTGAAGAATCTATTCCTCTGCATGACGGGTTTGGTATAATGAAAGAAAATAATTAAAGACAGCTCATGAAAGGAGCATTATGAAAAAACGTATATGTGCCATGGCGCTCACGCTTGCTTTGGCAGCAGGCGGACTGTCTCTGGCATCCGATTTAAAATTGGCGGACGGACATATTCTTCCGCTGGGAAATGAGATGACCATCCGGGAAGCAGATAAATCATATGTGGGAAAAGAACTGCAGAAAGAGTGGAACCAGGAAAAAGCAGAAAAAGAAATCCTTCCTGCTGTCAGGCGGATGGGATTATTTGGAAAAGGCGATGCACTTCATGAGAAAATGATGGCGAAGCAGCTTGGACGGCTTTTTGAAGCCACCAGATTCTCTCAGCTGCAGATGGAGACGAAGGAGGCTTTTCATCAAGCAGTCGTTATGTCTGTAAAATTGGAAGAAAAGGATATAGCCGGTTGGAATGAAATCATCAGGGCCATGGAAAAAGCCCATCCGGGCAAAATTGATATCCTTGGAGAGAACCGGACTTTGAATCTTGAAACTATCCGGGAAAGCATGAAAAAAGAAGACGGCCATGATCGTTTTGTCTATAAAAAAGACGGACAGACCGAATTTATTTATGGAAGTATATTTCTTTTTGCAGAACAATACGGTGTGGAAACGCCTTTTTATGTTTTCTTCATCGCAACGGCGGATAAAGGACAATTTGGCGTTACTGCCATTTATACGAATCAGGCCACAGGCCGGATCATGGAGCCTGTTTTAGTAAAAGGCGCGGAGGGACTTCGATGAAAAGACTTATGACAGCATTTTTGGCGGCAGGAATCACCGTTTCCTCCATGGCCGCTGTTTTTGCAGAACCTGCCCATAAAGGGACGGATACAGGCACGGATGATGGCGGGCAATTGACTGCCGATTTCCGTAGAAGTCCGGGAGACGTCGTGAAAGACCTTTACAGACAGACAGCCCCTTTCCTTATAAAGAAAATCACTTTAAGAAATAAAGCCGTTTATACGCCTTTCGTCATAACACCGTCTACGAAAAAAATGGCAGGAAAAGAAAAAACTTTCATCACGGAAAAAGAAGGGACGCTGCCTGTGGGACAGCTTCTCACCGTTTCTGACGAGGGAAGCTTTGACGCCTTTGTCGTGAATTTCTCTTTTCCTGAAACAGGAGAAAATAAAAAAGGAATGGATTCTTTCTTTGCGAAGGATCAAAATATGGTGTCTGCAGGGGCGCTTATGATGGCGAACCTTTACATGATGGGTGCTGAACCTGCGATTAACGAACTCATCATGGACGCCATACGTGAGCATAATAAAACGGCTCCTGTGAAACTCCCTGAAGACTTTGCCCGTGTGCGGCTGCAGGACATAGAACCGATTACCCGTTTAAATGACTATACGTACACGGCGGGTGCGCGGGTCATAAGCGATGCCGATGGTTTCATCGTGCCCCTTTACATCCGGGGATACTTCATGAAAAAAGAGAATCAGTACAGAGCAATCCTGGCAGTGACCAGTGACGCGGAAAGAAATTATCTGAAACCATCTCTGGAAGAATTGGCAAAAACAAGTATGAAATACTGAGATATCTCCATGAAAAGCGGAGTGGATCCTCTCTTTTTGTATAGGAGCATGCAGTAAAAAAACTTTATGAAATTTTTCTCTTAATCTTAAAAGAAAAGGTGTTTTAAGGGAAAACGAAAGCAGGTCCTTTAGCGGGATCTGCTTTTTTGCTGAAATATTATTTTGTGATGAGTGACAGAAGGATATCCGTATTGTCCGTGTCGTATTCGATCTGTTCCGACCAGCGCCGTATGTTTTCAGGGAGATCTCCGAATACGGCAGTTTCTATGAAGATGAAGTCTGTGCTTTGCCGGGCGTATGTCATGACGGCGTCTATGCCGTAGAACGGTTCTTTTTCCAGGGCGCGGTAGAAAATGTATTGATACACCGCCGTTAATTCCGGGAGAGGCGCTTCGGAAAGATAGGCGTGCGCCTTTTTCAGCGTGGAAGTAAAAGATCCGGAAAGAGAGGAGAGCCTCTTTGTCCATGCTTCATCGACAGGTTCCGTTTGAGAAAGAGCGTGTAAAATGGTCCGGCAGTAAGTTTCATTGATGGTTGGCGTATAGGAGAGCGCTTCTTCGGGAAGACTGCAGCCCATAGCGGAAAGCAGTGTGGGAAAGTCGAATAGAGGAAAGCCTCTGTCTTCCATGAAAAGCAAAGGCTTGGAATTGGACAGGAGAAGCTCCACGCTTTCTTCACAGGCAAGTCCCACACCGGCCAGTTCAAAATTTCCGTTTTCCACAAAGAAACGGGGATGCATGGCACAAATATCGCAAAGATTTTCTTCTCCCGTTTCCGCAATGATGCGGCAGAGTCCGTTTTCCTGCAAAAGAGGGCAGCGGCCGTCTTTCATGATGAAACGGCGGTTTCCTTTTGTGCCTGTCATGGACGCGCGGATGGTTTCCCCCGGTTCTCCCGTCATGGCGAGATATTTCATTGCCGTGGCTTCGTCGATGTCGATTTCCCAGTTCTGCATACAGCACGAGTGGATACACCTGTCCGCTTTGCAGCGGAAGTCTTTGTAAAAAGCCGGGTAAACGGAAATCATGGCATGACCCTTTCGAGAATCGCGGCGCAGCCTTCCCGTACATCACGATAGGTTGTTTCATAATCATCAGTGTACCACGGATCGGCAACGCTCCGATCTTCTCCTGTCCATTCGAGAAGGAGAGAGATCTTTTTCTGCGGATCGCCTTTGGTAAGGCGGTAAAGATCATGGCGGTTCTCATTATCCATGCCGATGATATAAGTGCTTTCTTCGTAATCGGCAGGCGTGAAGATCCGTGCTTCCCGTTTAGTGAAAGGGATCCCCTTGTCTTTGAGAAGCCGGCGTACAGGGGGATAGGTGTCGTTTCCGATTTCTTCATAAGTCGCCGCGCAGGATGAAATGGAAATCAAATGTTCCAATCCGGCTTTTGCCACGAGGTCTTTCATAACAAATTCCGCCATCGGGGAGCGGCAGATATTGCCGTGGCAAACAAACAGTATTTTTATCATGGAGATTCTCCTTCTGTTTTTTCATGTAACGGATTTCTCTTATCCCCCATCTTGACCGGAAAGGAAGTATGGATAACGGTAGAAAATACTTTTCATATAAGTGGTGGAATCGGAGATGAGCGCTGTATTTTACTTCTTAACTGACACAGGACGTTTGTGCATTTTATGGCGCTCCGTGAGAAGGTAGATCAGAGGAACGACGATGAGGGTAAGGAGAGTGGACGTGGTGAGACCGCCGATGAGGACGACGCCCATGGACTGGCGGAGTTCTGCGCCTGCGCCTATGCCGAGAGCGATGGGGAGCATGCCCAGAAGTGTGGAAAGGGTGGTCATGAAGATGGGGCGCAGCCGGAGGGAGCAGGCTTCCAGTATGGCATCTTCCAGCGGCATGCCCCGTGCTCTTGCCCGGTTGGCGTAGTCGATGAGGAGAATGGCATTTTTTGTGACAAGTCCCAAGAGCATGGTAAAACCGATGAGGGACATCATGTTGGCTGTCTGGTTTGCTGCGAGGAGGCCGAGGACGGCGCCGATAACAGCAAAAGGAAGGCTCATCATGATAACGAAGGGCTGTGTGAAGCTTTCAAACTCCGCGGCAAGCACCATGTAGATCAAAATGACGGCTAAGATAATGGCGTTCCGCACTTCATGGAAGACGCGGCTCATTATATCGGAACTGCCGATGAGTTTGTAACGGTAGCCGATGTCCATGTTGAGGTTGGGAATGAGTTCGTTTTCAATTTTCGAGAGGAGGTCGCCTGTGGAAATACCCGATGTATTTGCGTAAACGGAAATTTGCCGCTGGCGTCCTTCCCTGTCGATGCGGGTGGGGCCGGAGGAAAGAGTTACGTCCGCTATATCTCCCAGTCTGACGAAGGTGCCGTTCACCGTGGAGACGCGCAGGTCAGCTACGTCCTGTATGGTGCGGCGGTTTTCTTTGTCGAGCTGGAGGATGATATCGAAATCATTGTTGCCGATGGTGTAGGAGTGGCGCGTGCTTTTTCCCTGGAAGGCATACTGCACGATTTTCCCTACCGTGGCGTTATCCAGCCCGAGACTGCCGGCTTTAATCTGGTTCAGGTGTATGGATATTTCCGGTTCCGGTTCAATGCCGATGACTTCCACATCAACCGCCCCCGGTACTTCGCGGAGTTTTTCCGCCAGATCGTTGGCGTAGGCTGTAAGTTTGGACATATCGTTTCCGCGGAGCCCGATCTGTACAGGGCGGGAGTCGCCGCGTCCGCCCTGGTTGGTCATGACACTGACCTGCATGTTGCCGACCTGGGAGAACCGTTTACGGAGTTCTGCCATGATGGGGAGCATGCTGCGGCTACGGTCTTCCAGAGGCTTCAGTCTGACATGGATGCCGCCTTCATTGACGGGGATCCGCTTTCCGCCGAGGAACATGGCTTCTACGCGGACGTCGGGAATATCCCGGATAATGTCTTCTAAGGGTTTTGCCCAGCGTTCCATCTGAAGGAGACCAACACCGGGCGGAGCTTTTATGGAAATACGGAATTCACCGGAATCGTAAGTCGGCTGGAATTCCGTGCCGAGGAAGGGCATGAGGAAAATATTGAATATAAGTGTGGCAAAGGCGGTGATGATAATTTTCACGGGATCGTGCAAAGCAATAGCCATGATTTCTTCGTAAAAGGCACGGACCGCTTCAAAGCCGCTGTTAAATGCGTCCAGGATCTTCGTAATCCATTCCGGCCGACCTGGTCCGTCTTCCCGTTTCTTTTTTGAAAGATTTTTGAGCCAGTGGGCAGACATCATGGGAGTCAGCGAGTAGGCGGCAGCGGTGGAGAATATGAGAGCGAAAGCGACAGTCAGACCGAATTGCCGGAAATACTGTCCTACGATTTCCCCCATATTTCCTATCGGTACAAAGACGGCCAGAAGCGACATGGAAGTCGCCAGAATGGCAAGCATGAGTTCTTTGGTGGCGTCTTTGGCTGCGGAAAAGGAATTCTTCCCCATTTCCATATGGCGGAAAACGTTTTCCACAAGGACAATGGCGTCGTCGATGAGAAAGCCTACTGCCAGTGAAAGTCCCATGAGGGACATGTTATTCAGTGTGAACCCCATGACTTTCATAAGGAAGAAGGTGGCAATGATGGAGGTCGGTATGGAAAGGCCGCCGATGATGGTGGCACGGATATCACGGAGGAAGAGATAGGTGATGAGGAGCGCCAGGAATCCGCCGAAGCAGATGGTGAACCACACGTCCCGCACATTTTCACGGATGAAAAGGGATTGGTCGTTGATGATGTCCATATGGAGATCCGGAGGCAGGTCGTTTTTCACGATTTGATCAAGACGGGCGTGAACTTTATCTATGATATCCACCGTATTCGTACGGGATTGTTTGCGGACAGACATCATGACGGAAGGGACGCCGTTGGTGCGGGAAAAGGTTTCTTCTTCTTCCCAGGCGTCTTCCACCGTAGCTATGTCGGTGAGAAAAACAGGGCTGCCCTTGTGGCTGGCAACGATGATGTTTTTGAAGTCGTCGATGCTGTTGAATTTCCCCATGGTGCGCACGGTGATGGTCGTGCTGTCATCGCGGATTTTCCCGCCGGGTGTATTGATATTTGCATTGTTTATTTTTTCAAGGACTGTTTGGAAAGAAATACCGTACTGAGACAGCTTTTCCGAGTCCGCGTGGATTTTGACGGCCCGATCGCCGGCACCGAAAAGGCTGACATCGGCGACGCCTTCAATCATTTGCAGGTCATTGACAACGACATCATTCAGGATACGCCGTATTTCTCCGGTGCTCCGTTCATTGGAGGAGAAAGTTATATTCATGACAGCCTGCGAGGCGATATCGAAACGCTGTACGACCGGCTCAGTGATGCCGTCGGGGAGATGACTGCGGACACCTGCCACTTTTTCGCGGACTTCCGCTGCCATCTGCCGGGGATCTATCCCTATCTCAAATTCCAGCATGGTCTGGGAAAAGCCTTCGCGGATATTGGAGGTGATGGTTTTTATTCCCGATACCTGGCTGATGCGGTTCTCAATCGGCTTGGTGATGAGGGTTTCCATCTCTTCCGGTGCCGTGCCTTCATAAGTGACGGTGACGGCAACCATGGGATGTTCCACATCGGGATAGAGATCTACGCCCAGGTCGGGGTAGGACCAGAGGCCGAATACCACCAGCACGAAAACAAGCATGGTGGTGAAGACGGGCCTCTTGATAAATGTCTCGATCATAATTGTCCTCTGTATGTTTGGGAATGGATTTATTCGCTGATTTTGACTTGTCCGCCTTCACGGACTTTGTTCTGGCCGCCGACGATGATGGTATCGCTTTCCGTAATTCCGCCTAAAATTTCAACGGTTTCCTCCCCTATATAGCCCACGGAAAGGACTTTGCGGACGGCGATCCCGTTTTCAACGACATATACGGTCCGCTGGTCATCGCGCATGACGATGGCGCTCAGGGGGACGGTGAGAACATTTTTTTTCGGTGAAGCGGTGATGACGGCATCGGCATATACGCCGCCGCGGAGACGGCCGTCGTCGTTTGATATGGAAACTTCTGCTTCAAAGGTTCGTGACGGCAAGGTAGCGACAGGGCTGATGCGTGTAATCGTGCCTGTGACATGTTTGTCATTTCCGCTCATGGAGGGAATTGTGAAATCCACTGTGCCTCCGACGGAAATACTCTGCACATATCCTTCAGGGATATCTATTTTGGCAAGGAGCGTGGAGATATCTGCAATGTTGAAAAGGGCGGTTCCTGTTTTTGCATAATATCCTTCCTGATAGTATCTTTTTCGGACAATGCCTGCCCGCGGCGTGGTGACGGTGGTGCCGCTCTGTTTGGAGAGGGCGGCGTCAAGACCGCCTTTTGCCGCATCCAGTTTTCCCCGGGCATTCGTGAGGGCAAAACGCATATTGTCCAGCGATTCTTTGGAGACAGCCCCTTCTTTATAAAGGATTTCATAACGAGCCAGATCGGCCTGCGCTTTCTGCAGGTTTGTTTCTGCGTCAATGTAAGCACCCTTTGCTGTGAGGAGTCCTGCGCCTGTATCGGTCTGTTCCAGAAGGAGGAGCGCATCGCCTGCGGAAACAGCATCACCTTCATTGACGAGGATGCGTTCAATGCGTCCGTCCACTTTGGCGGCGACATCCGCCTGCCATACGGGGTCAAGGGTGCCTGCGAATTTAAATTTTGGCACGATGGTTTTCCTTTGTGCATGGGATGTGGTCACCACAGCTACCCGTTCCTGCCCGCTTCGTTTCGCTTCGGCGTTTCGTGCCATGATATTTGAAACGATACGGAACCCGATGATGACAAGGAGGACAGCGAGGATAAGAAGGGCGATGCGGACGCGTTTATCGTGAAAATTCATGAAGAAACCTCCAAAGGAATGAAAAGGCTTTATTTATACCCGCTCTTTTTGTACACTATAAGGAAAAGCGGGAAATACTTTTTATATTTTACTTTACATAGAGTGTATATTTTTTATTCCGATTAGGCAATAGAAACAGGAAAGTTTCTGCTGTCTGGAGGAGGAACTATGCGGAGGACGAAGATTATCTGCACCATCGGTCCGCGGGAAGATGATTACGCTATTTTACTGTCGCTGGCAAAGGAAATGGACGTAGCGCGGTTCAACTTTTCCCACGGGGACCATGCAGGCCATCTGGCACGTCTGAGAAACATGCGGAAAGCGGCAGAAGAGACAGGGAGGCCTATCGCTGCCATGCTGGATACGAAAGGGCCGGAAATACGGACGGGACTTTTGGAAAACCATCAGCCCGTGGAGCTGGTGAAAGACAGTATTTTCATATTGACGACAGAAGAGCGTCTTGGAAACGGGGAAGAAGGATTCATCAATTACAGGGAACTGACGGAAGATATCAAAGCAGGGCACCGTATTCTTATTGATGACGGGCTCATCGAACTAATCGTGGAAAACGTGGAAGAGAACCGTGTGTTCTGCCGTGTGAAAAACGGCGGTATACTGGGTGAAAGGAAAGGAGTGAACATTCCCGATATTTCTTTAAAGCTGCCCGGCATTACGGAAAAAGATAAAGAAGATATCCTTTTCGGCATTGAAAACGGTTTTGATTTCGTGGCGGCGTCTTTCATCCGCGACGCGAAGGGGATACGGGAAATCCGTGAAATTATTGACAGCCTGCATTCGCCCATGAAGATCATTGCAAAGATTGAATCGCGGGAAGGTGTGGACAATTTTGAAGAGATTGTGGAAGCTGCCGATGGAATCATGATTGCCCGCGGAGATCTGGGCGTAGAAGTGGATCCGAAAACACTGCCCCGGCTCCAGAAGGAAATGATCAGGAAGAGCAGTTATGAGGGGAAGCCTGTCATTACGGCGACGCAGATGCTGGACTCCATGATCCGTAATCCCCGTCCCACCCGCGCGGAAGTGACGGATGTGGCCAATGCCATCGACGACGGTACGGACGCCATTATGCTCTCCGGTGAAACGGCAAGCGGCAAGTATCCTGTGGAAGCACTGTCCATGATGGCATCCATTGCGGAATATACCGAGCAGTTCCAGGAACATCATCTTTTCCGCTACCGTGACATGGACAGGGACCTTTATGACAGCATATCAAATACCACCTGCCGCGCGGCGGTGACGGCAGCTCATGAATTGAAGGCGGAGGCGATTGTCACACCGACGATGACGGGAAATACCGCGCTCCTTCTGTCCAAGTACCGCCCCGATTGCGAAGTGTATGCTCTTTCCTCCAATCAAACGACAGTACGGCAGATGATGCTTTTCTGGGGTGTTTATCCTGTTTATGCGGAGCAGCTGGCATCTGCTGGTGACATTTTCCATCAGTCCGCTGCCGTTTTGAAAAATAAAAACGTTCTCCGTGAAGGCAGTCTTTGTGTCATCGCAGCAGGGGTCAGGCAGGGGGAAATAAACCGGCGGAAATCTTCCGCTACGAATATTATGCGCATTATGCAGGTGTAAAAAGAAAGGCTTGCGGCGGGAAACCGGCCGCGGGCTTTTCCTGCAGAAGGGAGAAATCATGGAAATACTGCGGGCGGCCAATGCGGAAATTGCCATGCGGAGAATTCTGCAGGCTGCTGTTTCGGAAAAGGCGAGCGATGTCCATCTGGAACCGTGCCGTGAATTTGTCCTTGTCCGGTTCCGCGTTGACGGAACTCTTACAGAAAGGTACCGGCTGTCTTCGGATATGGCAGCGGGACTTTCCGTACGGGCCAAAGTCCTGGGCGGTATGGATGTGGGGGAAAACCGTATCCCCCAGGATGGAAGTTTTTCGGAAATCAGGGATGAAAGAAATACGGATTTCCGTCTTTCCGTGATGCCCTCGGTTTACGGGGAAACGATCGTCATACGGATTTTATCGGGACAGGTTGATTTCATTGAAAAGAATGAACTCGGGATGCTTCCCTTGCAGAAGAAAATATTCCGCACAAAAATAGGAAAGAAAAGCGGCATGATTCTCACTACCGGTCCTACGGGAAGCGGGAAAACATCGACGCTCTACGCGGCGCTGAAACTGGTGTGCCGTCCTGAAATCAGCGTGATTTCCGTGGAAGATCCCGTGGAGTACCGCATACCGGGAATCACCCAGGTGGAAGTGAATGAAAAAGCGGGCCTTACTTTTGAAAAAGGACTCCGTTCTCTTGTGCGGCAGGATCCCGACGTGGTGATGATCGGGGAAATACGCGACCGGGAAACGGCGGAAATTGCCGTACATGCCGCTCTTACCGGACATCTTGTCCTGTCTACGCTTCATACGAACGATGCCGTATCGGCGCCTGCCCGCCTGACAGATATGGGCATTCCGCCGTACCTGCTCTCCGCGTCGCTGTCCCTCATCATTTCTCAAAGGCTTGTGAAAAAACTCTGTCCCGCCTGCCGGAAGGAAATGGTCATTACAGGAGAAATGGCGGAAGAAAAGTTGTTTCCTGAAGCGTTTATCGGGAGACGGGCATACATGGCAAAGGGTTGTGATCATTGCAGGGGGAAAGGCGCAGACGGGCGGACCGGTGTTTTTGAAATGCTGGAAATAGGAAAAGAGGAACGGCGGCTGCTTCATGAAAACGCGGCAGCCGAAGCGTTTTCAGAATGTATGAGAAAACAGGGACAGTATTCCCTGAAGGAATCCCTTTTGCGGTTAATGGAAAGCGGCGCCGTCCCGCCTGAGGAAGCGGCGCTCTTATGGGAGTGACTATGAAACATATTGAACAGTGGCTGGCCCTTTACCCGGAGGCTACAGATATCCATCTTACGGAAGGCGGAAGGATTATTGTCCGTGAATATGGCGGACTTAAAGAATTGGAAGAAAGAGCGGAGAAAAGTTTTTTTGATATGCTTTTCCGTTCCTGCCTTTCACCGGATAAACGAAAAGTGTATGAAGAAAAAGGCGCATGCGATACTTCTTTTTCCATAGGAGAAAATCGGTTCCGTCTCCATCTGTACCGGGCGGGCGGAAAAGACTGCGCGGCGCTCCGTGTGCTGCCCGTGCTTGACCGTGTGGAAAAAGATCCTGATGAAAAATGGTTTGAGAAGATTGCAAAATTATCCTCCGGCCTTGTCCTTTTTTCAGGCCCTACAGGCAGCGGGAAAAGCACCACCATGGCAAGAGTACTGGAAGGAATCGGCAAGGAAAAAGCGCGTCACATCGTGACCTTGGAAGATCCTGTGGAGTATGTCCTTTCCGCGGGGAAATCCCTTGTCCGCCAGCGGGAAATCGGTCGTGACGCGGTAAGTTTTGCCGAAGGCGTCCGCGAATCTCTCCGTGAGGATCCCGATGTCATTGCCGTAGGGGAAATGAGGGACAGGGAAACCATAGCGGCGGCGCTTACCGCGGCAGAAACAGGGCATCTCGTTTTGGGGACGCTCCACAACGGGCGCGCTCTGGAAGCCGTCGGCCGCATGGTGCATGTATTTCCGGCGGAAGAACAAAACGAAGTGCGCCTGATTATTTCTTCCGTTCTCCGCTGCGTGTCGGCGCAAAGACTTTGGCGGATGGGAACTAAAACCGTACTGCTCCGTGAAATTCTGACAAATACCCCTGCTGTGGCGAACCTCATCCGCGAAGGAAAAGAAGCACAGGTCCTGTCCTATATGGAAACGGGTGTGAATGACATGCGCACTCTGCGCCAGGCGGTATACAAGGTAAAGGGCGTGACAGAAAAAGAACGAAAAGAACTTTTACATTTGGCGGGAGAGTAAAATGGAGTTCCTTTATAAAGCGTACGCTGACAGCGGAGAAGTAGAGGAAGGAAGAGTGGCGGCTGCCGGCAAAAGAGAAGCAGCGGATGAACTCAGAAGCCGCGGGCTGCACCCGATGACCATCAGAAAAACGGGAGAGAAGAAAAAAGTGTCCCTTTTCAAAAGACGCCGTCTCGCCGATTTGGCGGAAGAATGGGAATCACTTCTTTCCGCGGGGATTCCCGTAACCGAAACTTTGGACATCCTTGGCGGCGGCCGGAGCGGGAAAGAAAAGATTCTTCTGGGCGAGATCAAGGCGACCATCGAAGCAGGGCACTCCATTGCGGAAAGTTTTGCGAGATCCCGTGCGTTTCCGCCTTTTTTTACGGCCCTTCTGCAGGTAGGCGAGCTGTCGGGAACGATTCCGGAACAGCTCCGCCTGGCCGCCGCGTGCTATCGCAAGGAAGAAGAATTTATTGCCGGTATGAAATCGGCTCTTTCCTATCCTGTTTTTGTTCTCTTCTTTTCCTTTCTTGTATTTGCATTGATCCTTACTGTCATACTGCCGTCCTTTGCCGCGCTTTTTGACGCCCTCGACATACCGCTTCCGGCGGTGACGAGGGCGGCGCTTGCTTTGGGCCTGTTCTTACAGGAAAAAGGGTTTTATTTTCTTGTTGAACTTCTCTTGGGTGCAGTCGGCGGTGTCGTCTGGTTACGAAGTGAACGGGGAAAAAGAAGTACAGATGCGTTTCTTTTCCGCTTCCCTTTTATCCGGAGGCTGTACCTCATCCGTGTGACGCTTGCCCTGTCGGCACTTTTGAAAAGCGGGAAAACCTTGTCCGACGCCCTTGCTGATATAGCGGACATAACGGATAACGGCGCCGTAAAAGAAGAATTGCTGAAAATAAAAAAGGATATAGAGAGGGGCGGCGATTTTGCCCAGAGCATGGAAAGATCCTTTGGCGATACCGCCCTTGCCCGCATGATCCATGTAGGAATGGAAAGCGGGCGGCTTCCTCTCTTTCTGGAGCGGAGCGCTCATCTTATGACAGAGGAAACGAAAAGGAAACTGACAGGATTCAGAAAGATTCTGGAACCTTCTCTTTTGCTTTTTGTAGGTCTTGTAACAGCGGCAATCATATTTTCCGTCCTGCTTCCTGTTTTCAGTGCCGTGGGGACGCACATGGGCGTTTAGTATCGAAGGACGGAAATTAAATTCCGGATGCCGGATATGGGATAAGATAAAAAGCGCTTTTCGGAATTTAGGTACAGGGACAAAAATTTTCCTGTGGTTTGTGTTTATGACTTTTAATCATACTTTTGTTTTGCTATACTAAAAAATAAAGTATGATGAGAAGGAGGCGGGACGAGTGGGTCTTTCTGTACGTGAGATACTCATACTGGATTATTTTGACGGCAAACCGGTGCATGCAAAGATGCCGTCTTATCTGTATGCCACTTACGGCAGCGACGCCGATCTCTGTCTGGACCGCCTCTATGCTGACGGCTGGATCCGCGAAAGCACTCCCCGGGAAACGGTGAATATGCTTCCCGATAAGGCGCTTTCCGATTTCCTTAAACGATACGGCCTCTCCGGTGAAGGATCGCATACAGAACTTGTCCGGCGTGTAATCCATGAAGTTCCTGAAAAAAATTATAACCACGCTGTACCGAAAGTATACGTGCTGGAACCTAAGGGGCGTACCGAGGTGGGACGCCATATGGCGTATGTCCTGAATGTTCGTGAAAACTACGGACTTACGGAAGGAGAAATCGGCGAGTCCCGTTCTGCTCTGGCTCTGAAAGGGAATCCCTGTTCCGCCAGGGATATACTGGCGCGTGCTTTTCAGCAGAAGGTTTCTATCTATACCATGGCAGGGGAATGGTCGAAGCTGCGCAACTTGTACTATGTCATGGCAAACTTCCATCTTCGTGCGGAAGCGGGGGATAAGGCGCTCTCCTGCCTGTTCCTTGTCTTCTTCCTGGATATGTCGGGGATGGGGAATAGAAATACTGTCATTCCTTATGAAAACTTATTTCCTACACAAAAGGGAATGATCCTTCTTTTAGATGAGGTGCGCCACAGGGAGAACATGACGGCGGAGGAAGTGAAGGCGGCATTTCTTTCTTCTGTTGCGCGCATGGCGCCGAGACTGCCGTTCTCTTATTTCTCCCCGCAGGTCATGGCGGCGCAATTGCTGGAACGTCTCCGCGGCGTTCCCTTTAATGGGGCGAAGTATATCGCGGAACGGAACGTGCCCGACCCTTCCGCCGGCGCATACCATTATGTCCCTTGGGGGCGTGAGGAAGCCGGCAGCTTGAAAGAGGTGCCGAAATTCACTGTGCCAAAAATCATGGCGCCGCCCAGCCTGCGTATGCCTCCCGCTTTTACGCGGCCTGTACCTTTTGAATCGACAGAAGCAAGAAAACAGCGGGAAAAAATGGAAAAACGCGCAGTTCAGACGAAGGAGCGTCGTCCGACGCCGGAGATAAAAAAGGAAAAAGGTCTGCTTGTGAAATTGAGGAAATGGATATAGGGGGACATATGAAAAAACGGATCCGTGTCGGTTGTTACGGCGCGAAAGGCTCCTATACCTATGAAGCTATGGAAAGGCACTTCGGCAAGCGGCAGCGGGAAGAAATATATTTTCCCCTCTTTGAAGATGTGACGAAAGCCGTTGCTGCGGGGATAATTGATTACGGCGTTGTCCCTATTGAAAACTCCTCCACCGGCGGGATTACGGAAGTCTATGACCTTATCAGGAGCTGCGGCTGTGCTATCGTCGGTGAAGAGCTGGTAAAAATCGAGCACCATCTGCTGGGACTGCCGGAAGCGAAACCGGAAGACATCGATACAGTCTACTCCCATCCCCAGGGATTTGCCCAATGCCGTCTTTTTTTCAATGAACATCGGGATTGGAAACTGAAACCTTATTTTTCCACATCTCAAAGTGCGGAACGCGTTTCAAAGGACAGGAAGAAAAATCAGGCCGCTGTGGCAAGCCGGACGGCGGCGAAGCTGTATGGGCTTTCCGTACTGAAAGAAAACATCTTTTTTAATGAAAACAATTACACCCGTTTCTTCATCATCGCACCGAAAATGGAAATATCCGATAAGGCGGATAAAATCACTCTCGCCATTTCCGTCAGGCATGAACCGGGCGCACTCTACCATGTGCTGGGATACTTTTTCTACGGCGGTATGAATATGACCCATCTGGAATCCCGTCCGCTCGAAGGGAAACCGTTTGAGTATTTTTTCCACATCGATGTCATGGGTTCGCTGAAAGATCCCTCAAATACGCGGACACTGGAGGGACTGTCTTCCATGTGCAGTTATTTTAAAATTCTGGGAAACTACGAATCGTGCGGCAGATGACAGAAGTAAAATGCGGAATGAAAGATAACAGAAAGGCAGACATCAGGAGACCGATGTATAATGCGGACCTTCTTCTGGTATGAAAAGGACCTCTTCTGCCGGGCATTTGGTTTGTCCGGCAGAAGAGGTCCTTTATCTTGAAATCTTTTTTTGTTTAATCAGAAGGCGGCTTTGATGGCGCCGTTGTATTTCTTCTCGATGAAATCTTTGGATTCCTGGCTGGTAAGGGCTTCGATCAGTTTTTTGATTTCAGGGCGGTTTTCATCTCCTTCACGTACAGCGACAATGTTTGCGTATGGGGAATCGCTGCTTTCGGTGAAGATGGCATCTTTCGGATTCAGTTTTGCTTCCAGGGCAAAATTGATATTAATAACGGAAATATCAGCGTCTTCCAGCGAGCGGGGGAGCTGTGGCGCCTCCAGTTCAGAGAATTGAAGATTCTTTTTGTTTTCTGTGATGTCCTGCGGTGTAGCGGTGATGGGTGCACCGTCACGGAGCTTGATGAGCCCCGCAGACTGGAGCACGAGGAGCGCACGGCCGCCGTTGGTAGGATCGTTCGGGATAGCTACACGGGCGCCGTCGGGAAGATCTTTCAAGTCTTTAATCTTTTTGGAGAAGATGGACATCGGTTCCAGATGGATCGCTCCTGCGGAAACGAGTTTCAGATTTCTTGACCGGACGAATTCATCCAGGTACGGTTTGTGCTGGAAGTAATTCGCATCAAGGTTTTTATCGTTCAGTGCCAGGTTCGGCTGTACGTAATCGGTAAATTCGATGATTTCCACATTGATGCCTTCTTTGGCAAGCTTATCCTTCACGGCGCCGAGGATTTCAGCGTGGGGGACGGGGGATACGCCCACTTTGAGAGTGACTGCCCTGCTGTCTTTCGGAGCGGGAGCCGCCGTTTTTTTCTCATCGCCGCAGCCTGTGATAAACCCTGTGAGTGCCAATGCGGCGACGGATGCGATGATTGTCTTTTTGAATTTCATGAAAAATTCCTCCTTTGACGTTCTTGCTTAAAAAATTGTAATAAAAAATCTTCCGTCCAATAAGGGACGAAAGATCGTGTTACCACCCAAGTTCATTTGCACGTCACCGTGCAAACCTCTGTAGGTACGAGGGAAATCCTGATACCGCAGCTCTGTAACGGGAGCGCCCGGACTGCTTAATGATTCGGCATATCCGGCTCAAAGACCATGTTCGGCAAACTTCCTGTACTTCCTTTCACCTTGCGGAAGCTCTCTTTGACATTCGTTTTGCTTACTCTTCTTCTCATTGCCTGTGATTAAGTTGTGCCTACTATATCATTTTCTTTCAAAGACTGTCAAGCGGGAAAATCATCTGCAGAAAAAATTTGCATCTTTGCGGTGCTTCCTGCGGGGCGGTTTCCGCGGCAGCGTACGGGTACAGTTGAAATACATTAATAAAAAAACAGACCTGCTGCGGCAAGCCTGCTTATGTTTTGCTTGGCCCCGAAGGGCATGGTGGAGACGAAGAGGATTGAACTCTCGACCTTACGGATGCGAACCGTACGCTCTCCCAGCTGAGCTACGTCCCCATGAAAACCAGTTCCTGAAAAGGACAAATCAATTATAGCACATGATTCAATTTTTTGCAGTCCCGTATGATTTATACTGTTGATGTAGCACCAGCGCCATGCGTACCTTGGCGGTTCTTTTACCGCATGGATGAAGAGGCACTGATGGGGCTGCCAAATGATGGTGGGGAAGGCTCTTACCAGTCAATCCAGGTGAGAGCTTTTTCCAGCTGGTAGAAAGATTTTCCATCCCAAAGGATGTCTTCGGTGAGGTGGTTGATACAGTCTTCTTCCTCGTCAGATGTGTAATGATAGACAAGCTCCATGAAATCTTCAAACGGTTCTTTTGTCCAGCGGTATTTTTCTATGCTCACCCGCCACTTGTGCTGGCCGGGATGATACACAAGTCCTGAAAAATGGTAGACATATCCTTTGTGGCGTACACTGGCGCCGCTGTCCATGAGATAATCGATAAATTCGTCCGCGTCTCCGCCTTTCATAATGCCTCCTTTTAATAATACAGCTTTATTATACTATATTTGTTTGTCTTATTTCTGTCCTGTGCTATAATGAGTTGATCTATTAATAAACGAAACTAATAAACGAAACGGAAATTTGTTCCGACAGTTGTCCATTCTGAGCACCAACTATAAAAAACGGGAGGAAATATGAAAAAAGCAATTATATTATCCAGCGGCGGTGTGGACTCGACGACCTGTCTCTCCGTGGCTGTAAATGCACTGGGAGCAGAGAATGTCAGCACTGCTTCTATTTTTTATGGACAGAAGCACAAAAAGGAATTGGATGCCGCAAGAGCGGTGGCGGCATATTACCATGTGCCTCATTATGAATTTGATCTGGCGCAGATCATGCAGTATTCCAATTGTTCTCTTTTGTCCCATTCGACGGAGAGTATTGTACACAAAAGTTACGGTGAGCAGATTGCGGAAAAGGGGGCAGGAAAGGTATCTACGTATGTTCCTTTTCGGAACGGCCTCATGATTTCTGTGGCGGCAAGTCTGTCAGCCGGCATTTATGAAGAGGAAGAGACGGATATTTATGTCGGCGCCCATGGAGATGATGCGGCGGGAGAAGCGTATGCCGACTGCTCGCCCCAGTTTCTGAAGGCCATGGGGGAAGCGGTTGCTGTCGGTACGTACGGCAAGGTGCATCTGGTTTTTCCTTTTGCCGATAAAAATAAAACCGGTGTCGTGGCGGAAGGGCTGAAGCTGGGGACGCCTTATGAATTGACATGGAGCTGTTATGAGGGGGGCGACACGCCTTGCGGCGAATGCGGGACCTGCATAGACAGGGCGAAAGCATTTGCTGAAAACGGGGTGGAAGATCCATGGAACGGAGGGAAAGGATAATATGTTTACAGTAACGAAAAGAATGGAAATCAGCGGAGCGCACTTTCTGTGTCTGAACTATGAAAGCAAGTGCACTTCACTGCACGGGCACAACTGGATCGTGACTGTTACCGTGCAGAATGATACTCTTGACGAGAACGGCATGGTGGTAGATTTCACGAAGATTAAGGATATCGTCAACCTTTTTGACCACCGATGCGCCAACGATATCATGGAAGGATTGAATCCCACGGCGGAAAATATGGCGAAATGGCTTTGCGACCGCATTCCCCACTGTATCCGTGTGGCGGTGCAGGAAACGGAAGGGAATACAGCAGTATATGAAAAGTAAGTTTCCCGTAGCGGAAATATTTGACAGCATTGAGGGCGAAGGAAAACGGACAGGGTATATGGCGGTATTTGTCCGGTTTGCCGGCTGCAATATCCGCTGTACATACTGCGATACGGCGTATGCTTTAAAAGAGTCTGACGCAGAAGAATTCCTTACGAAAGAGGAACTCCTTGGACGGATCCGTTCCTATCCCTGGAAGCGGATTACTTTTACGGGAGGAGAACCGCTGCTTCATCCGCTGCAGGAAATCTGCGACATCCTCGGGGAAGAGGGGTATGAAATTAATATAGAAACGAACGGCGCAGTTCCCCTTTTGGCGCGCCGTTCCCAAAATTTTTTTTATACGATGGATTACAAATGCACAGACAGCGGAATGAAGTCTTTCATGCGGCTGCCGAACTTAAAGGAATTGACGGAGGAGGATGTTCTGAAATTCGTCGTCTCCTCGAAAACGGATTTGGAGGATATGAAGGAAATCATTATGAAGTATTTTCCCCGGGGCGGTCCGAAGTTTTATGTGAGTCCCGTATGGGGGAAAATAGAGCCGCGTGAATTGGTTGAATATGTGAGAAAAGAAAAACTGGCAGAAGTCTGCGTACAGGTACAGCTCCATAAAATTATCTGGGAGCCGGACAGGAGAGGGGTTTGAAATGGATCAGAAAAAATTGGAACAGGCAGCGCGCCTGATTATAGAAGCAGTCGGGGAAGATCCCGAAAGAGAAGGGCTTGTGGAAACGCCCCGCCGATTTGCGGAAATGGTGGCCGAGCAGCTGGCCTATGCGGCGGTGCCCAATGAAGAAATCGCCCGCGCTTTCGATAAGACATTTTCTTCTCCTGAAAGTGACATGGTGGTGGTGAAAGATATTTCCCTCTTTTCCCATTGCGAGCACCATATCGCCCTCATGTACAATATGAAGGCGGCTGTAGGATATATTCCCAGAGGGCGCGTCATCGGACTGTCGAAAATTGCCCGCATCGCCGATGCCGTCTCTAAGCGTCTCCAGATCCAGGAACGGATAGGAGCGGATATACGGGATGTCATGGAACGGATTACCGGTGCCGGGGATGTGATCGTTCTTTTGGAAGGGGAGCATTCCTGTATGACGGCACGGGGGATCAGAAAACCGGGGACGCTTACAAGGACGATTTCCGCATCCGGACGGTTCAGGACAGACGGGGATTTGCGCAAAGAATTTCTTTCCCTGGCGAAGTAATGGGTGCCGGTTCCTGTTCGTGGTTCGTTTCAAAGAATAAAATTTAATTGTTTATTCATTTTTGGTATAATGCGGATATGGAGAAGATAAAAAAACAACTGCAGATAATTTTATATGTATGGGTATGGCTCCTTTCTTTTTCCGCGGCGGACGCGGCGGAGGCCATTACTGATGAATACTGGATAACGACGGCGGATCGGGGGAAGATTGAACAGCGATACCGCAATCTCGGTATATACGAAGTGGCAAAGAAGACCGTTTCAAGAAAAGAAGAACAGTACGGAAATTATACTTACCGCGTGTGGTATCCGAAACGGCTGGAAACGGAAAACCGGAAATGGCCCATGGTATTTCTTTTGAACGGGACGACCTCGACCTGTGATCTTGATGAGCCGATTTTTGAACATCTTGCCAGCTGGGGCTTTATTGTCGTGGGCAATACGGACAGGAATACGGGACTTGGGTACTCGGCGGAATGGGGACTGGAACTCATGGACAAGCTGGCGGCGGACAGAAAAAGCGTGTTTTTTCAAAAGATTGATGAGGAAAATCTGGGGATCGGCGGCCACTCCCAGGGGGGCGTCGGCGCGGTGAAAACGATTTTATTCCGAAAAGGCGGCGGACGTTTTAAAACGGTTGTCACTGTTTCGGCGGTGACGGAATCATTTGCGGACAAATTAAAAATGAACAGCTGGAAGTATGACGCTTCTGCGGTCAATGTGCCGTGGTTCATGGTGAGCGGCGACAGGCTGGATGATCGTCTCATTACACCGCTTCCGGATATGGAGAAGATATTTCAAAAGGCAAAGACAGCGATGGTCATGGGACGGCGTTCCCGTGCGGATCACAGCCATGTGCAGGCCGAAGCGGACGCTTATGTGACGGCATGGTTTCGCTGGCAGCTGGCAGGGGATCGGTACGCGGGGAAAGCGTTTCTTGGAAAAGACGCGGAGATACTCACAAATAAGGGATGGAACCATACAGCAAGAAAGAATTTATAAGAGAGGCGCAGAAAAATATTTTTCTTGCGGGGAACTCTCTTTTTTTGTACGATGAAGTCAGCGAGGTGTATGATGAAAAATAAAGAAGAGACTGTTTTAATTACTGCTGTAGACAATGGAAGCACGGTAGAATTGGAAATCAATACGACGCTGCCCCACGAAGAAACAAAGGAAATGCTTGCCGGCGCGGTATGTGCCGTTTATGGCATTTCTGATTTCCATGAGGGGGATGTGGCGTCCTTTTTGGAAGCGCTTGCTGATGAATACAGAAAAGAAGAGAGGTCTCCCCATTCTCCCCTGGTGAATTGAAGCGGGAAGCGCTGTACGGAAGAATCTCTCCCGCATGGTTCCCGGGGAAAGGAATCGGCGGTTCAGCGGCGGAAAAATTGAAAACCGGCGGTAATCCGCTGCTGATGGCACGCGGTAAAAGAGGAGGCGGATCGTGGGAAGAAAAGAATATCTTGAAAGCATGGGTGTCCGGGCAGCCCGGCGCGCTTTCTTTTCCTATACGACCGAGCCGGAAGGGAGCTACAGCATCCACCGCGTATTTATCCGATTCCTCGAAGTGAACCGTATGGATATGGGCCAGGCGGAGAAGCCGAAGGCGGCCGCTTTCCTTACGGATTATATCCTGCTCCGTATCTATGTGGCGAAGTATGTCCTTGCCGGATATGCAGAAACCTATGCGCCGCTCTTGGATTTGTTCTGCGGTTTTGAAAAAGTGGAAAAGAAATTCTCCCTGTTTATGGAACGGGAAACAGCGCCCGGCCATGGCGCGGAACGAAAGTTTCTGCCGCCTGATCTGCAGAGACGCTATGATGAGCGCGGCATGCGGAAGACGATTGAACTTTTTGACAGTATCTCACAGAGGTATGAAGAAAGGGAAGACACGCCGGAACGGGTTATGAAATGTATTGTTGACGAATGCCTTTCCACGATCGCCATACGAAATGAAATATCTTTATCGGCGCCCTCCTTTTGGTTTTTTACCAGAGAAATGAACGGGTACATCAGGTACCTGAACCGTTTTTACAGCGGCCTGATTCCACCGGCGATTCACGAAAGAATAAAAGCGCCCATGATGGAAGAAGAAACGCGCAGTGATGCTGATGAAGAAAGCGGCGGTTTTAATTATGAACGCGCGGCATACATCATTTTTGCCATTGCCGGTGTGATCTGCGCCCTTATCGCGGCAGGCTCAAGATAGTTTTGCGGCTTTTTTTGAAATATGGTATATTGGGTGCAGCCATGCGTGGTGATTAACTGAAGAATAACGTCAATGGAGATGGATATGCAGATAACAATTGCAGGCGGCTGCGGTGATTTCGGACGCAGCTGCTTTTTTGTTGAAGGAGGGCGCCACGCTTTTATCGTGGATGCGGGAACTTCGACGGACGGACTGGACCGGGTACCTGATCTCACAGCGGAGCAGGTTGCAAGAGCAGAATACCTTTTCATCACCCATTCGCACCGGGACCATACGGGGGCGATCGGATATTTCGAGTCTCTCGGCTTTGCGGGATCCGTGCTTCTGACGAACCAGACATACCGGCAGATGAAAGAGAAGCCGGGGAATACGATGATTCTTGATTCGACAGCGCCCGAACTGGAATTGGAACGGGATTTCAGTTTCCGCTGGGGGCGGAGCGGCCATTGTGCCGGTTCCGTGTGGTACGATATTTCCTGTGAAGGGAAAAAATTGTTCTTTTCGGGGGATTACCGAAGCGATGACCCTTTTTATGTCTGTGATGATGCGGAAGGGAAAACGGCGGATGTGGCCGTCCTTGATGCAGCATATCCGGGTGATCGTACGGGGGCAGATATGCGCCGGTCGGTTCTTGATAAAATATTGGAATTGGTGTGGCGGGGGAAACCGCTTCTTCTTCCTGTGCCGCATTTCGGCAGAGGGCTTTCCATCGCGGCATATTTCCGTAATAAAGGAAGTATGGAGATTCCCGTGCATATGGCTCCCGGACTTTATGACGAATGGCTGCGTCTGAGGCGGAGGAAATACTTTGCTTGCCGGGAAGTGATTACCCTTCCCAGTGAAACGTTTTCCTTATGGGACGGAAAAACGATTCATGACAATGGGGTTTATTTCCTTACCGATGCCCAGTTGTCGCGGTCAGAGAACAGGAAACTCATTGAGCGACACCCTGAACTTTCACTGCTCATGACAGGCAGCATCCATGGCTACGGCAAAGCGAAAGATTATTATGAAAGCGGCAGGGCGGAACTTGTCCTCTGGCCGAACCATATGACGGAAAGGGAAATGTGGGAGCTTGCCGGGAAAAATCATTTCAGAAAAATTATTCCTTATCACAGCACGGACCGGAAACCGGAGTCGGATGTATTTTCTTTATAAGAATGGAAATTGGTTTTTGGGACAGTGTTGCGTAATGGGAAAACTGCTTTACTCTTTTAAAAGACGGCTAATAAAAAACATGATATAATGAAAAAAATAAAATCCTTCAAAAGAAAAGAGAGGCGGGATTTCTATGTTGAAGTATAAGAATATTCTTGTTCCTTATGATGGTTCTGCCCACGCGAAAAAGGCGATGGCGCAAGCTGCGGATCTGGCGGCCGCCGGCGAGGGTACGAAGCTTTACATCGTGTCCGTGTGCAATATGGTTTCCGCCATGAGCAATTTTGACCAGGTATCCATTGCGGAAGGCTGCCTTACTTCCAAGCTTTCAGAGGATCTGGAAGCGCAGTGCCGCCGCGATTTGAAAGAAGCTGCCGCTATGGTTCCTGAAGGTGTGGCGCATGAAACGGTTTTTGAAATCGGTTCGCCCGGACCGGTCATTCTCAGTATTGCTGAAGATAAAGGGTGCGACCTCATCGTCATGGGAAGCAGGGGACTCGGTCCGCTGAAGGGCATTTTCATGGGATCGGTTTCCAGCTATATCGTAAGCCGGGGCAAGTATCCCGTGCTTATCGTAAAATAATTTAAGACTCGGCGGTGGTGGAAACGAAATTCTTTTCATCACTGCTTTTTTATTGACAGGCGGGAGTTAAGTTATGACTCACTTTAAATGGCTGAAAAAAGAAATACCCCGTTGGGTGAAGGAAGAAATTATTACCCGTGAAGCGGGAGATTCTCTTATTTCTTTATACAGGAATGAAGAACGCCATTCTCATGGCGAAGGGCTTTTCGTGCTGGCTGCCGTATGTTTCCTCACTGGTCTGATTTTCATCTGCGCCGGCGTATGGAACGGTCTTTCTCAGGATGAGCAGTTTATGATGGCTCTTGTGCCTTTGGTGCTGTCCATTCTTATTATTGCGGCGATTTTGTGGCAGGATCGTCCTGTGATGGATCGAATTCCGGCAGAAAGCGTCCGCTTAGAAGAAGCTGAAAACACAGTAGAGCTGCTTTCCGGGGAAACAGGGGGAACGGTTTCTGCCGGAAGCGGAATCGAAGAAAATACCGCGGCGGGAAATAAGGGAAAAGATCTGTCTTCTCTTCTTCCTTCCGTTTCTTACCGCCACCGCGTGCCTGATGTTATTCGGGAGGCGGCCGGTGTTTTTCATGGCGTGGCGGTCTTGTGCGCCGTATGGATGGTAAATGAGTCTTTCAAGCTGTCGGGGGATTGGTTTGTTCTTGCGGCGGTGTCCTGCGTATTCCTTCTTCTGATGAGCTGGGCGTTTCCTACAGCAGGACTCGGTATGGTCTATATGGCGTCGTCTGTTCTTGTGTACCGTTTATCACCGTACCGGGGATGGCCGGAAGCGGCGGCATGGGTGTTTCTTGTTTTGGCGCTTCCCCTCCTGGTGCGGCTTCTGGGAGAACGGCGTCATAAAGCGGTCGTCTGTTACTCATGGTTTTGGGCAGTCTGCGTACTTCTCCTTATTTACTGGACGGCGTCCAACCTTTTATGGCAGACGATGTTTTTTGCCCTTGCGGCAGCGCTTACCTGGATGGCGGGCAGTATGCTTTCTTCCTGGGGCGCGGCGGCGGAAGCACTTCGCCTCTTTGGCGGCGCGGCTGTGTTCGGTGTTCTGCTGGAGGGCTCCTGGAGTTCCGTGTGGAAAGGCGTTTCAGGAAATTGGACCTTATGGATTTTGTTTTTTGTCATTCTTGCCATTGACGCTGTCCTGCTTACCCGGATGGGTATCAAACGGGACCGGCTGGCTGCTCTCGGAGGTCTTACGCCTTTTATTATGCTTGTGGCGGCATCCCTTGCTGTTTTTGAAACAACCGGTGTGTCTTCTGCCATCTTTGTGTCCATCTTTGCCGCGTTTCTTGCCGTGGCAGTTATCGGGAGGGGGTATTGGAGCGATTCCAACCTGCTGAAATGGGTCGGCGGATGTCTTCTGGCCGCGGCAGGTGCTGTGCGTGTCCTTGATGCGGCGCTTTCCTTCGGACAAAGAGGAATATTCTTCCTCGTCATTGGCGCGGCTGCTATCATTGTGTGCTGCCTGACTTTCCTTCCCCATGCCGTGAAGAAGATAAGGCGGAACCCGGGAAGGAAGACTGTACGACGGGATCGGCAGCCGGCAGCACCTGCGGATCAATCGGCGTTCTTGTCCGATCTGCCGGAAAGGAAAACGGAGGAAGGAGGGGAGCGCCGTGAATAGAAAGTACAGTTTGCTTCTCGTCCTGATCACTGCTATTTTTGAACTTGCCTTTTTGGTATGGACAAGGGCGGATTACCGTTCCACCCTTCTTGACGGAGAAGAATATGAGGTGCCGGCGGCGATTGAATTTCAAGGGGATTTTTACGACAGAAATTACATAGCGGTGAACGTACCCATAACGGAAACGAAGTGGGAAGGAGAGCGGGAACCGGAAACGGGGGAAACGATTTACCTGGTGATCAGTAAGGGGCAGAAGGGAGCGCTTATTCTTGATCATGCCCAGCTTACCCAGCCCAGCGGAAGTTATATCAAAACGCGGGCACTCCGCATCATGGATGGCACCGTATATTTCAATTTTCCGGCAGACCGCATGTACATGGCGCCGGAGCAGCTGAAGAAACTGTCCGTCGTGGAACTTTCCGAACGGGTACAGGTGCCTGAAGACAATGGAAAAACAAAAACAGCCATGAAGAATGAAATTACGGCACTTGTCAGGGTGAAGGACGGACGTGCTGCTATTTCCAGAGTCCTTGCCAATGGCGGGCCTGTGGAACAGATATTTACAACCGTCGGGAAAAATTTATCTGTGAAATACGCGACCAGCAAAGACGAAAAAGACCAGTATAATGAAAAAAGATTCTTTACCGCTGCTGATATGGATAAGAACGGTAAAGAATCAGATAATTAATCGGAATAAGGAGGCAGCGATGTACTTAATTCTTATGCGGCATGGGGAAGCTGTTCCCCAGACGGAAGATGTGCCGAACAGAGAAAGACGGCTGACAAAAGAAGGAAAGAAACAGGTGCGAACCACATCGCGCATACTTGCCCGATTTTTGAAAGACCGGCCGCTCCGCATTTTCGCCAGCCCTTTCATGCGTACCCGTCAGACGGCGAGGATTTTATCGGAAGAATGTTTTGCCGAAGGGCTCCACCTGACGGAAGAACTTTTACAGGGGGATTTCAGGCGGATTGAGAATCATCTCATAACGGACGGAGGACCGCTGGCCTTAGTGGGACACCATCCTTTCCTCCAGTCCTACCTTCTTGAAGCGGCAGGGGCGGGCATTCAGCCCGATTTGGCATCTATCTCCGTTGTTGACTATGATATGGCGTGGAAACAGGGAAAACTCATTGCCTATTTCACTCCGGCTTTGAAAAAATTGAAAAAGGAAGACTGATGAAGAAACTACTTACTGTTGCCGGTTCAGATTCCTCCGGCGGTGCAGGGATACAGGCGGATTTAAAAACCTTTGCTGCTCTTGGCGCCTATGGAATGAGCTGCATCTGCACACTCACCGCGCAAAATACGACTGGTGTTTCCATGGTGGTGAATACTCCTGTGGAGATGGTGACCGCCCAGCTGGAAGCGGTATACAGCGATATTCCTCCGGACGGAGTCAAAACGGGCATGCTCAGCACCCCTGCCATCGTTTCGGCAGTGGCGGAATTTCTCCGCGGACACAAAGGACCGGCAATTGTCGTTGATCCTGTTATGGTTGCCACCACGGGCGCTGTTCTTTTGGAAAAAGAAGCCATTGAAACGTATAAAGATATTTTGATTCCTGAAGCGGATCTTATCACGCCAAACATTCCCGAAGCGGAAGTATTATCGGGACTGGAAATAAAAACGGAAAAGGATATGGAAAACGCGGCGGAAAGAATAATGGAATACGGCTGCCGCGCGGTTCTTGTTAAAGGCGGGCACCGGGTGCATGATGCAGTGGATATTCTTTTTGACGGGAAACAATTTTATCGTTATGAAGGAAAGCGGATTAAAACGAAAAACACCCACGGTACGGGCTGCACGCTTTCCGCAGCGCTCGCCGTCAAACTGGCGGAAGGGAAAACGCTGACGAAGGCTGCTGCAGAAGCAAAGGCGTACCTCACCGGCGCTATCGAAGCGGCAAAAGACGATACCATCGGACAGGGCAGCGGCCCCGTTCGTCATTTCTGGTTCTGTAAGACACATGGAGGCTAATAATGCACACTTTTTTTGCGTACCTTGCAAGAATGAAATATATACAGCGCTGGGGACTTATGCGGAATTCCTTTCCGGAAAATGACGCGGAGCATACCTTGCAGACCGTCATGATTGCCCACGGACTTGCAGTGATCCGTGAAAAAATTTTTCATGAACCCTGCGATGCGGAGCATTGCGCCATGCTGGCCGTTTATCATGATGCGGGAGAAGTCTTTACAGGCGACATGCCCACTCCCGTGAAATATTTCACAGAGGATCTGCATGACAAATATAAAGAGATAGAAGATAAAGCAAGAAGACGCCTTTTGGAAACGCTTCCCGACGAATTGAAAGACACCTACCGCCCCTATATTTTAGACATGGAGAACGATCCTTTATGGCCGCTGGCGAAAGCGGCGGACACGTTGTCGGCATACCTGAAATGCGCCGAAGAAATACAGGCGGGGAACAGCGAATTTGAAGAAGCGTTCCGCACAACGGAAAATAAATTGAAAAATCTGCACCTGAAAGAAGTGGACTGGTTCCTGGAACACTTTGCCGGCAGTTTTGCCCTTACCTTAGACGAGATGAATCGAATGTAAAATAAAAAAGTAAAGTGTGTTTTGGAAGAGGCACTTTACTTTTTTTATTATTCGGCATAGCAGCAGATGTGGTGGAGATAGTAAAGGGTGGCGTATTTCTCTTTTGCTTTTTCAGGCAGGTGTTTATAAAAAGAGTGGGTAATCAGGGTATCTTTATGGACTCCCTTTTCCATGGCGTGGCTGATACGGGAGGCTCTTTCTTCATGGATTCCTGTCCAGGCAACGGCGTCCGGAAACGGGCCGGATCCCGGAATGATGAGTTTTTCCGCTCTTCCCGCATCAGCAGCGATCGCAAGGTCAAGAGAAAAATTCCAGTCTGCCTGCCGGCATATTTCATTGCATAGCTCCAGGATCTGCCTGCATGAAGAAAACAAATCCAGCGCGTGAAGGTAATCTTTTTCCGTATCGGCGGACAGGATAAGAAGTATTTCGCCCAGCAGGGGGTGGATGTCTTCCGGGTTTTTACCGTTTTGAAAAAGCGGATACAGTTTTTGCAAAAAGGTATAACATGCTTCCTGGAAGTGGACGAAAGGGAAGAATGTGTCGTCCCGCCGCTGCGGGATCAGTTTGAGGGAGATAAAGATCTTTGTGCTGTCAGAATTGTTCATGGGTCTGCCGTTCCTTGAGTGCGTAGATCATTGTGCAGTAATTGTCGGGATTGGAAGTAATCAGGCTGTTTACCACATCCATGATAAATATATCGCCGCTGACGGATATCTTTTCTTTTTCAAGAGTATCCATGTAGAAACCGAGATTTTCAGAAAGCCCTTTTCCTTTGCTGTAAAAGAGCATACAGAGCCATTCTCCATTAGGAACGAATCGTATTTTTGCTTTGTCATACAGCTGGGGTGTATCTATTTTCAGGAAATATTTCGTTTCAGAGAAATTCCTGGTCTTTATATTCTCTTCGGGAAGAAGGGCGCCTAAGAGGTAATGTGGCCATTTCTGCCTGTTAAATCCTTCTAAAAAGAGATTGTTCGCGATATCGGAAGAAGAGGATTCATGGGCGGCGTCGATTTTTGATTTTTCGGAAAAGAGAATGAACCATTCCGGAAGGTAAAGGGAAAACAGAGTTCTGGGAGGATGTTTTTCAGATAAGCTGTAATAATAACGAAGATTATCTATGGTGCTGACTATGGCCTCGGTTTCTTTTCCGCGGGCCCGCAGGTCATTTATGATTTCATTATACTTCTGTATAGCGTCCGTATGATGGTCGCTGTGAATAAAACTCCGGATCTCCTTCAGCGGGATGCCGGCATGTTTGCCGAAGAGAATGCGCGTCAGTATCAGAGATTGCTCGGGAAGATAGTAGCGATATTTATTTTCTCCAATATAAGCAGGGGTCAAAAGTCCGATTTCATCATAGTGTTTAAGTGTGTCTACGGTGGTGTGCGTCAATTCGCTGAATTTACGTATAGTCAGATATTTTCGTCCGCTTTTCATAAAACCTCCTGGCCGGTTTGACTTGGGAGTTACCCGCTGCTTTATAATAGCATAATAGAAAGAAAAGACTCAAAAGGAAATGAGTGGGAAAAACTGTTCAGGGCAGCTGTGAATATATGGGGAAGGATGTGATGCGTTTGTACCGCAAATTGATTTTATCTGTTCTGATCACAGGCATGGCAGCCATTTTTGCCGGATGCGGGATACATACTGCGCCGGAGAGGGAAGAAAATCATGCTGCGCAAATTGTTAATGCCGAATTTCCTGTAACGATTGAAAATTATAACAGCGAAGGTAAAAAAGTCAGCACTGTTTATCAAAAACCGCCGACACGCATTATTGCGCTCTGGCAGAACTCCATTGAAACACTGCTTGAACTGGGGGCGGGGGAACAGATCATTGCAGCGACCGGCATTGATGACGAAAGACATCTGACGGAAGAAAACCGGATTTTATTCAGGCAGCTGCCTATGACAGTGTCGCGGACAATCGGGCAGGAAAAGGCGCTTGCCATGAATCCGGATTTTATTTTAGGATGGCTTTTTGATTTTACAGGGAAAGCCAATTCTGTCGGGACTTGGGATTTCTGGCACCAAAGAAATGTGCCGGTATACATGACGCTGACTAATATGGCGGATTTTTCGGAAAAACATGTTATTGAAGATGAGCTGAAATATATTTCCGATGTGGGAAAAATCGTAGGAAAGAACCGAAAGGCAGATGAAATCATAGGGAAGATACAAAAAGATTTACGGATTAAAATGGAAAAAATGAAAAGCGTGCGAAAAAAACAAAAGGTTCTGATTATCAATTCCCTTTCCAAAGGACTTTACATTTATACGCCCCGCACTCTTGCCGGAGATATTGTGACTCGGCTTGGCGGCGATGTGATTGGTAAAGAGGTGGAGAATGTAGGAAATACAGAAATTCTCAGTTTTGAAAGGCTGATGATGGAAAAGCCGGACGTGATCTTTATCCAGTCCGCGCCGGAAAGAGATGAAAATATATTGCAGGGGCTATATGACCATCCAGCGTTTCGGCAGGTACCGGCAGTTTTAAATAAAAGGGTGTATACCGTTCCCTTTTACACGATCCGTTGTCCGGCGGTACGTGTCGGTGATGCCGTTAATATTTTTTACAGCGGACTTTATCCGGAAGATATATAGCAGTACAGTGGCAGGCAGGTGATATGCCTGCTTTTTGTTTACCGTCAGCATAAAAATAAGAAGACGTTTAAAGATACAATAAATAAATTATGCCAATTTATAATATTTTGCTAATTAAGTATTGACCTGAGGGTTACCCTCTACTTTATAATAGGGCTAAACGGATTTGAAACGGATTGAAAACAGAAAAGAGGATGACGATGATGAAAAGACAAAAATTATTGGTAGTCATAATGTTGGCTTTATCCACAGCCGTGTGCGGAGGAATGGACGCTTCCGCTGTCTGGCAGATGGATGAAGTCAATGTCGTCGGGGAACGTTATGATGCGGACAATGCGCAGTCTGCGCCGATAGCATCGGGTCTGATCGGGACGAAACAAGAGGTGGGGGCTTTGGGTAAAAAGGATGTGCTTGATGTTCCGTTCCAGCAGGCGACTTTTACCAAACAGGCCATAGAAACGTTTTCCCAGCCTGAGCGCAGTCTGATGGATACCTTGTCTTTGTCGCCTTCTGTGACAGTCACTCACGGGCCGCTGGATACAAATATAAGAATCCGTGGCTACTCGGCCGGAGGCGGCAGCTGGATCATGAACGGCGTGCCCAGCATGAGCCACCAGATGACCATGCCTACCAATTATTTTGATAAGGTGGAAATTCTCGGCGGTCCGAATATCGGTGTGAATGGGATTGGTATTTTTATGGCGGGTTCTGTGGGAGGCACCGTCAGCGTGACCACGAAAAAAGCGCAGGATAAACCGAATTTCAGTGCAGAACTCTCCTGGGCAAGCAAGTCCTATTTCACGGAAACTATAGATTGGGGGAAGCGTTTCGGAGAAGATGATAAATGGGGTGTACGTATTAATGCATTGAACGGCATCGGTGATTTGGCGGTTGACGGCACACGAGATAAGAAACGCGATATAGCAATTAATATCGATCATAGGGCAAAAAGGAGCAAGAGCAATATTTTCTTCAGTTATGACTATGATGAACAATGGGGACGGAATAACACGATTAGTTTGGGTAAATTGGATCAGATTCCTGCCGTGCCGAAAAATAAGACTCATCTGGCTCCCCGCTGGATTGATGAAAAGTATGAAAACTATACGTTTATTGCAAATCATGAGCAGTATCTAAACGGCAATCTGACATGGTTCGCCAATTTCGGCTGGCGCTGGGAAGATTATTCAAAGGATTTATGGGGGAACCGTACCCTTAAGGATCTGGCGGGCAACTATACTGGGTCTTACCAGGAGACGCCTGTATTCCATCATTACACCTACTTTGGAACCGGATTCAAAGGGAAATTCATGATGGGGAGATGGAAAAATGAATGGAGCGCAGGCGTAGATTGGACACGGTTCAGCAGAGATAGAAATAATGTATGGTCGGCAGAAAACACATACAAGATAGATGGAAATATTTATGAAAATAATACATCTCCCGCGCCGACAATCGTATGGGATCCGATCACACCCCACCAGAAAATGATGATGCGCAGTTTGGCTGTATTGGATACGATTTCTTCTCCTGATGAAAGGATGATGTTTACCTTTGGTGTACACTGGCATGAAGTGGAAACCACGAATTATGTAAATAAGAGTTATATAAAATCTCATGCCGCGTCTCCGGTATTGGGGCTGATTTATAAATTTACTCCCCGGTTTTCTTTCTATGCGAACCATGGGGAACATTTTACGGCGGGCAGCACGGTTGGAAATAAATATACCAATCACGGGGAAACGATCCCGCCAAGTAAAACGAAACAGAATGAATTCGGGTTCAAATATAAGGATGGAAATCTACTCCATACTTTGAGTTTTTATGAAATTAAACAGGCAAACGGAATTGGTATCCTGAATGCGGATGGAACAGAAACATATAAATTGGACGGGCAGCAGAGAAACAGAGGAATAGAATTTTCTACTGCCGGCAGTATAGGAGAAAAATGGAGCTATGTTTGGGGTGTGTCCTACTTGGATGCTAAACAGACAAAGACCTATAAAGGTCTGAATGATGGAAGAAGAGTAGATGTGTTGCCGAAGTGGAGCAGTGATTTGGCGCTTGTATACAAACCCAATGATGATTTACGCTTTATCGGGCGGCTGAGTTATACCGGATCCGCATTGATTAGGAATACAGCAAGCTATGCAAAGCCGCTGAAAATTGGCGGACAGACACTGGTAGATCTCGGCGTTTCTTGGGATACCCATTTCGGGAGACAGCCTGTGACTTTGTCCGCATGGTGCTATAACCTGCTGGATAAGGATTACTGGTATGCTTCCGGTGGAAATAATATCGGCCTCGGCGCACCAAGAACCTTTGCGATTTCCGCACAGTTCAATTTCTGACGGAAGAAATGAAAATAAGCCATTATGGAAAAGATAAATCCATGATGGCTTATTTTTGTTGTTATTGAAAGAAATAAAAAAGTTCATAGTATATAATAGAGAAAAATGTGCTTTATGTGAGCACAAAATGAAAAACATGAAAAGAGTTTGCTGTGCTTCGGGCTGTTGACGGGAGAGAAGATGAAAAAACATATACATATCGGAATGGATGTAGGTGCATCGGCAGTGAAATGCATCGTTTTAGATACCGGCGGTAAAATTCTTTGGCGGCAGTATATTTATCATGACTGCCGTGTGATGGAGACTGTGGAACGGGTGATGACCGGTCTGGTGGCTGTGTATGAAGGAAGTGAAGCATTTCTTTGCATGACCGGACAGGGGGGAGAGGACATCGCGGAACGCTTTGGCGTGCCCTTTATACCGGAGATTGTTGCGCAGTCGGATTATCTGTCCCATTTCGGCGGAGATGTGGATGCGGTGATTGAAATTGGCGGGGAAAGTGCGAAAATCACTTATCTGCATCCGGTAGTGGATCAGCGGGTCAATCGGATATGTGCCGGCGGTACGGGTGCGTTTCTGGATCATATGGCAAAACTTTTGGGAACAGATACCATGGGACTTAATGATCTTGCCGGCAGAGGAACGAAAGTATATCCTGTCGCATCAAGATGCGGTGTTTTTGCCAAAACAGATATCCAGGGGCTGCTGAATGAAGGAGCAGAAAAAGCAGATGCGGCACTGTCCCTGTTTCATGCCGTGGTTGCCCAAGTCGTGTCCGGACTTACCCACGGCCGGCCGATAGAAGGACGTGTCGCTTTTTTGGGAGGACCGCTGACATTTCTTCCGATACTGAGAAAATGTTTTGCGGAAGAGCTTTCGCTTGACGGGGATCATGCGGTTCTTCTTCCTGAAAGTGAATATTACCTTGCTTTTGGCGCAGCTGTTTCAGCTGAAAAATCGGAACCGGCCAATCTAAAAAATGTGAAACTGCATATGGAAAAAGAAAGGGCGGACTCCATTTCTTCCGTGGAAATGGTGGAAGGTCTTTTTTCTTCTCCGCAGGAGTATGAAGATTTTGTGAAAAGACATGCGGCTGCCGCAGTCAGACGATATCCTTTGTCGGAATATACCGGGGCTGTGTGGATGGGCATAGATGCCGGATCGACCACTTTAAAGGCTGTACTCATCGACAAGGATGGTGCGATACTCAGAGAGTGGTATGGCAGTCATCGGGGAAATGTGATTTCCTGGGCGAAAGAAATTCTGCTTGCTATGTATGAGGCGCTGCCTTCCCAGTGCCGCCTGGCAGGTGTCGGAATTACCGGTTATGGGGAAGGACTTCTCCGTAAGGCCTTCTGTTTGGATACAGGGGAAGTGGAAACTATGGCGCATCTTCGGGCTGCCAGATTTTTCTGCCCGGAAGTGACGGCACTTTTGGACATCGGCGGACAGGATATGAAGTACTGCCGATTAAAAGATGGAAGGATAGACCATATTTCTTTAAATGGAGTCTGCTCCTCTGGCTGCGGTTCTTTTCTGGAATCTTTTGCAGATCATCTTCACATGGATATTAAGGAGTTTGCAAGGCAGGCAGCATTGGCGGAGAAGATGCCCGATCTGGGAAGGCACTGTACGGTTATTATGAATTCTTATGTGAAAAAGGTGCAGAACCGCGGTGTGGGATTGGCAGATCTTGCGGCGGCACTTTCCGTATCGGTGGTCAAAAATGCGCTCTTCAGTGTCATTCAGCTGGAGTCTGCTGAAGAGCTGGGAGATCATATCGTGGCGGAAGGCGGTACCTTTTATAATGACGCGGTACTCCGCGCTTTTGAACGTCTGACGGGAAAGGAAGTCATCCGTCCGGATATTGCGGGCCTCATGGGTGCCTATGGAATGGCGCTTAAAGCCAAAGATCAATTTGGAGAACAGCATGCTTCTTCCCTGCCAGGCGCTGCGGAAATAAAAGCGTTCCGTATGGAAACGGAAAACCGGACCTGCCCCGGCTGCGGCAATCATTGCGCTGTCAGTGTGCGCCGTTTTTCCGGCGGTGAAATTTTTGTGACGGGAAATCGATGTGGAACGGGAGAAATCATACTGACCGGAGAAAGAAATAAGACATCCTGTCCGGATGTGTACCAGTGGATCAAAGATCATGTATTTAAAAAAGAAGCACCTGAAGAGAAGTGCAGGGGAATTGTGGGGATACCCGCCGCTTTGGATATGTGGTCGGATTTTCCTTTTTGGGCGGGATTTTGGAACAGCCTCGGATATCGTGTAATGACATCGGAATGGAATGAAGAAGATGCGAGACAGGCGGCGATGACCATTCCGCAGCGCGTGCACTGTCATCCCTGTATACTGGCTCATGGGCATCTGCAAAATCTGATCCGGCGGGAACCGGATATGATCTGGTTCCCCGCACATACAAGAGCGTGGCACAATTCGTTTACCGATGAAAAACGGCATGCACTCTACGGCCATGTATTGGCAAAATTTATGAAAAAACAAATTGCTAAAGCCAAAATTCCCTATCTTCATCCCACGCTTCCGGAGTTCGGTATGAAAAGACTGGGAAAAGTTCTTGTACGGAGACTGCCGCAGTTTTCGGAAGAGGATATAGAAAAAGCAGTGGAAGCGGGATATGAAAGATTAGCACGGTATGAAAACGCATATAAAAAAGAAACGGAAAAAGCACTTTTGTGGATAAAGGAGAATCACAAGACAGGGATTGTACTCACCGGAAGACCTTTCCATGGAGATGTGCAGATCCACAAAGGTGTTCCTTACATGGCAGAGACTTTAGGTGCGGCAGTGTTGTCCGGGGAAGGACTTGCACTTCTTGAGAAAGACCGCCTGCCGGGCGGAGCCCGGTCATCCTCTTACCTGCTGCGGAAAGCCTGCGAAAGAGTGATCCGGGAACACGGTTTGGAACTCGTAGCGCTGCGTTCCGTCAGCTGCGGCTTGGATAGAGAGGCAGCGGATGAAGTGGAAAAGAAATTGAAAGAAAAAGGAAAATTCTATACGGTGCTCAGCCTGGATCAGGGAACAAATACGGGAGCCATAAAAATACGGCTGAGAACACTTTTGGCAGAAATAGAAGAAAGAAACTCTTTTTGCAAAGAACGGTGAGAATTTTTTTGATTTGATATGCCGTACCTGAAAAGATGCGGCCATTCTTTTTCGCTTTATGGATCCGGGGAAGATTGCCGGGAGAAAGGTTTTACTGGTGCATCGGTACGCGTTTTTTATATTTCATTCCTCATGTATAATGGAATGGAGTAAAAGTCAGGATCAGGAAAACAGCCGCAGCGGATAAGGCCGATTATAGACAGAGCATGGAGGGAATCATGACAGAAGAAGAGTACCATCGGATTGCACGAAGAGAAAAAATATTTTATGCCGTCCTTATTATCGCGTGGTGTTTTGCTTTTGCGGTCTGGTTCACCATCGGATTTCCCAAAGCGAAGTGGGTGCTGATCGGCGGAGGGACGCTGATATACTTGTATCTGAAAAGCACCTTCACCGGACTTCCCTGGTCGAGGCGGCTGGTCAAACCGGATCCGGCGGTGAAAGCGAAGGAAGAAGTGCAGAGTGACGAAGATTTTCCTCTTGTTTCAGAAACGGAAAGAAAAGGATATATAGCGCTGGCGGGACTTTGCCTGACGGAAGAAATGCAGAAGAAGTTGGCACCCTTTTTTGGAACGCTGAAAGATTATTCAGATGCGGGGCCGGATTGGGAATATGGCAGCACGCTTCATTGTGTGATGGAATACATGGAAGAGAGTCATATTTTTTTTCTGATGGGGCTTGATTGGAAGCAGGAGGTGGAAACCCTGGAATGGCGGATCGAAAGCGCTCTTACAAAAAATTTCGGCGTGTCTGCCGACCTGCCGGATTTCAGAACATATGGAAACAAGTCAATTTCCGCCCCTTCTGTTTTTGCCGACTATGACAATGCCCTGCGCAGGAAAGGATTTCAGCTGGGCTTTATAGATGTGGAATGTGATGAATACGTCATATTTGTCCATCGGACAGCGGATAGGGACAAAGCAGCAGACGCTGTACATCGGATTGGATACCGATATAAGGAAGTGGCGGATCTGGCAATATGAAAAACAGGAAATCGGGAGACGCCGGTATGAAATATGATCCGGCACAGGTCAGAATCCATGAAGTATACACGGTGGCAATCAGGGATCTGGGTGTTCATGGGGAAGGGATCGGGAGTGTGGACGGATTCACCGTATTTGTTCCCGGGGCGCTTCCCGGAGAAACGGTCACCGTGAAAATCATTCTATTGAAAAAATCTTATGCTCTGGGAAAATTGCTTTCCATAGAGCAGGAATCCCCTTTCCGCATGGTGCCGGAATGTTCCGTTTATGAAAAGTGCGGTGGCTGCCAGCTTTCCCATCTCACCTATGAGGGGCAGCTCGATATGAAATACCGCCGTGTAAAAGATGTGATAGAGCGTATCGCCGGCGAATCGGGGGATCTGGTGAAGCCTGTGCTTCCGGCGGCGCATCCTTTCGCGTACAGAAATAAAATGGCCGTACCGGCAGGCCTTGTAAAGGGGAAAGCGGCGCTCGGCTGCTACCGGCAGGGAAGCCATGACATCATACCAGTTTCATCCTGTGCTATCCAGAAAGAAGAAAATAACCGTCTGCTTCAATTTGCCCGGCGGTTTATAGAGAAGTACGGAATTTCCGTCTATGATGAAAAGACACGGAAAGGAAGCCTGCGCCATGTGATGGGGCGTGTGGGCGATGATGGAAAAGTGATGGTTGTCCTTGTGACCGCTTCCGAAACCCTTCCGGAAGAAAAGCGGTGGATAGAAGAAATACAAAAGGAACTGCCCGAAGTCGTTTCACTCTGGCACAATATCCAGCCCAAGACGGGAAATACGATACTGGGCGCGAAAATCCGACACCTCTGGGGCAGAGAAACGCTCACTGCCTCTCTTTGCGGACTGCGATTTGAAGTATCCCCGTACTCCTTCTTTCAGGTACATAAAGAGCAGGCGGAAATTCTCTATGAGAAAGCATTGGCATACGCTGATCTCAAAGGCGGAGAAACCGTTATAGACGCTTACTGCGGCACGGGAACTATTTCCCTCTGCTTGGCGAAAAAAGCAAAGCAGGTCATCGGCATAGAAATCGTAAAGCCCGCCATAAAAGACGCCAAAAAGAATGCGAAAATGAATCACATGGAAAATACGGAATTTTATGCGGCCGACGCAGGAAAATTCATGCCGCAGCTTTACCGGAAAGGACTGGTTCCTGATGTAATTGTCATGGATCCCGTCAGAGCAGGCTGCAGCGAAGAAGTGTTAAAGGCAGCGGCAGGCATGAATCCTAAGCGCATCGTCTACGTTTCCTGCAACCCCGCCACCTTTGCCAGAGATGCGAAGATTTTAAAATCAGAAGGCTACGAAATCAAAGAAATCCAGCCGGTGGACATGTTCCCCCAGACCATGCATGTGGAGACCGTGGCATTGATGACACGTGAGAAAAGTAAATAGGGATAAACCTTAGTAGAATAGGGCTTTTAGTGTTTTTACATACTTGGAAATAAGATGTAATTATGGCTGGAACCCCCTGTTTTTTGTGTGCATATGAGACTAGAAATACAGTTGAGTAGACAAGGCACATACCACGACGAATGTTAGAAAAGAAAAGGAATTCCTGCTACCACTTCCAAAGAAAGTGATACGAGATTCCTATTGTTTACGTTATCATATGAAAATGAAAGAGTAGCTGTACAAATTATTTCGTTAAAATGGTACATTCTTATATTGATATTTACGATTAAAGTAGTAATACGCATTTGTTTTAAAAGTATCTTTAATATGTAGGGTAAAATGTTATAATAAAAATAGATTTAACAAAAATGCGTATTTATACAGGTTTATTAAACAGAGGTGTAAGATGGAAGTGGAAAGACCCAGATATTTGAATCAACTAATAAATAAAAAAGATAATGGAAGAGTAAAGATTATTACAGGTGTTAGAAGATGTGGGAAATCATATCTTTTATTTGAATTGTATCGAAAATATCTACCGTCTATTGGGATAAATGAAAATCAGATTATCATGATTGCTCTTGATAGTTTGAAAAATGTGCAATATAGAAATCCCATAGAATTAGATGATTTTCTAAGAGAAAAAATTCGGGATAATGTATTACGATATTATATTTTTAGAGTATGTGAAATAAAGTCTGTAAATAGCTCCATATGGTAGATAATCCCTTAGGCTAACTGTCCATCAGCCCTGTTGAAAACCACTGTAATTCATGCGTTCAGAAATGTCAATGTACCTCCGGCTTTGATCTCTTGGAAATCTATTCAGGCATCCGGCCTTCATATATTATACTAAATTCGCCGTATATACCACCCCAGTTTTTTAAGGCCTGACTCCATTTTTTTGTAATTTGGAGTGTTGAAAGATAGAGCGCCTTTAGCAGGGCGGTTGAACTTGGAAATACGCTTCTTTGTCGATTAAGTTTCTTGTATGTGCTGTTTACACTTTCAATGGCATTTGTCGTGCATATGATCTTTCTCGTTTCCATTGAGAATTTGAAGATTGGACATAGGGCATCCCAATTGTCATACTAGCGTTTCATGGCATAAGGATATTTCTGTCCCCATTTTTTACTCACCTTGTCGAGTGCAGTTCTGCCTGCTTTCTCTGCCTCGGCATAATAGATTGTTTTCAGATCTGTCGCAAACGACTTCATATCTTTGTAATAGACATGTTTAAGGGTATTTCTTACCATATGAACTATGCATCTCTGGTATTCGGTTTTAGGGAAGGCTGTGGTAACAGCTTCTTGTATTCCTCTTAAACCATCAGCGCAGAGGATCATCATATCTTTGACGCCACGATTTTTGAGCTCATTAAGGACGCCAAGCCAATACTTGGCCCTTTCATTTTCTCCTATACTTAGACTGATTATTTCCTTAAAGCCCTCGCTGTTGATCCCGAGCATGACATATGCCGCAAGCTTACAAACCATGCCATTGTCTCTGACGGAGAAGTGGCATGCATCAATAAAGACAATAGGATAAACGCTGTTTAACGGCCTGTGCTGCCATTCATCAATGTCTTTTAATATCTTATCTGTCACATCGGAGATAAAACTTTCGCTGCACGCAAATCCGTATATGTCTTCTATCTGTTCTGAAATCTGCCTTGTGGTTAAACCTTTAGCATACATACTAATGATCTTGTCATCTATACGGGAAATGTCCTTTTGCCGATTTTTTACTATCTGTGGCTCAAATGTGCCATTTCTATCTTTGGGAACATCTACCTCAAATTCACCGTATTTGCTTCGGACGGTTTTTGTTTTTGATCCATTACGACAGTTTTCTGAATAAGAGCGTGCAGACTTCGGATAGCCAAGATGGTTTGTCATCTCAGATTCCATCATAGACCTGATGGTGCCCCCAAGAAGATCTTTGAGTGCATCCTGAATATCTTCTGCGGTCTTTATTTCATACTCATCCATCAGTGCGGAGATGATGTTTCTCTTTCCTTCTGTTAAAGGACCTACATGATAAACCTCTTTTTTCTTGCGTTCCATAATTAAACATCCTTATAGTTCACCACTAATCTGATACTACCATAGGAGGCTTATTGATTCATATTTACAGACTTTTTCTTACACACTCATAGTAAAATCATATAATATAACTTACAGCTAAAATCATATATTATTTTCAAATCTAAATAGAAAATATAAAAGAAATGAGGAGAGAGTACACATGAACGAACAAGTGCTTAAGATGAAAATACAAAATATTAAAGGGATAAAACTATTAGATTTTGAATTCCCATTACGATCTGGTATATATGCAATTACTGGAGAAAATGGATCGGGGAAAAGTACTCTTATTTCATGTGCATCATCCGTGTTTTATCAAATGCCAATGATTGATTTTTTTGGAAGACCAGAGAATGCGAGTATTAATTTTATATTAAATGAGATGACAAGAAGTTGGGAATGTGATGGTAAAACGTGGACAAGCCAATCTTCTAAAAATAGGATGAATATTAGCGGATTTTATGAAGGAAGTATAATATTTGGTAATCGATTTAAGGATACAAACATATCTACAATCAACAAATTGGATAATTTGACTAAAAATGACCTTTTGAACCTGCACGAGAGTTTGTTTATAAAAATTTAGGACAAATTCTAAGAAATAATGAAGAATTTTATAAAGAATTATTTTTAGTGAAGAAAAACTCTGCAAAAAACATAGGATTGACAAGAGAGGCATTTTGTATAAAAAAGGCAGGAAATCAATTTATTAGTCAACCTAGAATGTCTACTGGGGAGAACCTACTGTTAAGCATTTTGCAGTCCCTTGAATATGTTCGCAAAAGAAGAAAAAAAATAATAAATATCCTTGCATTGTTTTTTTAGATGAGATAGAGTTGGCTCTGCATTCATCCGCATTGAGGCGTTTAGTTGTTTTCTTGAAACATATTGCAGAAGAACTAGAATTATCAATTTTTTTCTCTACACATTCAATTGATTTATTGAGAGAAATCAAAGCTCAAAATATATTTTATTTATCTTCATTTTGGGATAATGATATCATGGTTACTAATCCCTGTTATCCTGCGTACGCTACACGTAATTTATATGGCGATGATGGATATGGGAATGATATAGTAATTCTTGTCGAGGATGATTTAGCAAAACTAATAATAGAAAAGTTGTTATTAGAGAAACAATTAGTTAACAATATACGCATTAAAATACTTCCAACAGGTGGATGGACCAACACAATTACAATGGCATATGATGTTACCACATCTAATCTTTTGCAAAAAGGAACAAAGTTAGCGGTTGTTCTTGATAAGGATATTAAGAATGAAGTGCCAGATTTTTTTTCAAGGCATAAACAATATTCTGGTATAAAAGTGGATTTTCTTCCTATAGCAAGTTTAGAAAAGTATTTATATTCCAAGCTAGTGCGCGATAAGGATAAAAAATTATTTATGCTACTAGATACGTATTTATTTCAAAAGAGACCGCTGTTAGATATATTGAACCAATATCAAAAAGAGGTCAAAGTTAAAGATAACGATGGAAAATCATTGTATGGTGTCTTAATAAATGAAGTTAAATCTATGAGGAAGGATCGAGAAAATTTAGTGGAAATTATTGTTAAGTATATAATAGAACATGAAAAGCAAAGTGTCGAAGAATTATCGAATTATGTAATAAATAAAGTAAAAGCATAAATGTACTAAAGCAATTTATCGTACTGCTTTGGAATGCTATATTTTAAAATAGAAAAATGGTTATCGGATAATTTATCATTATAGATTATAAATGTCTGTCGTATTAACGTTAAAATGATTTCGCTAACTCCCAGTTTGTCGAAGTAAAAAAATCAAATAGGATATTACCAAGAGGAAGTAAAAGCAAATTGCCGATACTTCCTTTTTTGTTGTCAAAAATCCAAAAAACGGAAAGGAGAATTTATGGAAGAACTGAAAAATAAGGATAAAAACGGCATTAGCACAAAGAGAAAGATTGGAAAGACCACCTATGAGGTTGTTGTCCATTTCAATGAAAATGCAACAGAAACAATGCAAGATAAGTTGACAAGAATAATGCTGAGGGAGCTTAGGAGAAAATCGAACGAAAAAAAAGATGATTTTGATTAAAAAGTCCTTGACAAGTAGCAACAGGAAAAACAGCTAAGTCTATTCTAATATCCTGTGGTGCAAGACTTGCTCCTTTTGATATTCAGGAACTTAGAGATTCGATGAGTGAAGATGAACTTGATACACTGGGAGATAGAAAGACAGCACTCTTTGTCATTATCTCTGATACAGATGATACCTTTAATTTTGTAGTGTCAATTATGTACTCGCAGTTATTTAACCTGCTATGTGATAAGGCTGATGATGTGTATGGTGGTAGACTTCCTGTTCATGTAAGGTGCCTACTTGATGAATTTGCAAACATCGGCTTAATCCCAAAGTTTGAAAAGCTCATAGCTACAATCCGTTCCAGAGAAATATCAGCAAGTATTATTTTACAAGCACAATCTCAGTTAAAAGCGATATATAAAGATAACGCCGATACCATTGTGGGTAACTGTGATAGTACCTTGTTTCTTGGTGGAAAAGACTACATTAAAAGAGCTTTCTGAAACGCTTGGTAAAGAAACGATAGACCTTTACAACACATCAGAGACGAGATCCAATCAAAAGTCTTTCGGGCTTAACTATCAAAAGACAGGTAAGGAACTGATGAGCCAAGATGAAATTACGGTTATGGACGGTGGAAAATGTATATTTCAGCTTAGAGGTGTCAGACCTTTTCTCTCTTACAAGTACGATATAACAAAACATAAGAACTATAAGCTCATTGAAGATTATGATAAAAATAATGTGTTTGATATTGAAGGCTATATTAAGTGAAAAGGCAAAGCAAGATTAAAGGGGAGTTCAATAATTAATGGGGTTGACATTTGATGCAAAGTGTAGTATAAGAGGTGAAAAATCTTTGGTTATAGGTTATATAATATAATTAAATAAAAATAGAAAAGGAGGAGTTTAGAATTGACTTATATTGTAAAGTCATCTGAACGCCTACGTCCTGCTGCCTCCGAGACAGAAACTAAAGCATTACTATATCTTATGAATTTTAGAGAAGATAGTGAAGAAGTATATTACTTTGTAGTTGATTTCTTTAATGATTTAACTGGAATGTGTAAAATGGCAGATAAGATGTGGGATGTTCAGTCGAAAGGAGCTAAAAATTCTTCCCCCAAAATGATAGGAAAAGAACTTGTTACTCTTTATAAAAATTACCTGAGTGACTTTGAGTTTTCTTGTTTTATTTTATTTTTAGGTGGAGTAAGTAATGCAGTAAGATTAGATAACGACATTAGTAGTTTTGGTGTTTCTAATGTTAAAGGGTCTGCATTGGAAAAGATAATAGATGGACTAAAAGAAGAGTGCATAAGTAAGACATATATTAGTGATGAAGAAATTACAGATGATAAGATTAATGATTTCTTAAGCAGAGTTCATTTTGTTATAGACGATAAAGAAAAAAGTGAATATGTTAAAAAAATAATTAGATTAAATTCTTTAATTATCCCAAAGGATGAGGTTTTGATAGCGATTTTTAATGAAATTATGAATACACAAGCGGGTAAGAAAAATAATAGAGTAGTTGAAGATATTATGCTTTCGTTACCAAATGATGCGATTAGCTATGGCAGACATTTAACTGTAACAGAAATCAAGATATTGGTACTAAACAGAATTTTAACTCAAGAAGTAGTAGGTGGGAAATTGCCTCCTTCATTCGTGCCTATTTATTCTAAGTATCCTGAAGAAAATCGAAAAAATTTACTTGAAGATTGCCAATTAGATTTTTCAAAAGCATTATTTGATACATCCTCACAAGACGATTATTGGAAATTATTTGAAGAAGTATATAGATTAGTTACAAACAATCCAAATGACGACATAAATATAATTTTTAACAAATTGGATAAGGGTTTAAAAAATCGATGTCGTCATTTTAATGTACTATCTCTTAAGTACTTTATTTCTAAAATAAAGGACGGATTAGAATTATGATAATAAAATCAATTTTTATTGGGAATGCAGTAGAAGCTTTCATAGAAGACAAATTTAGCGAAGAATTTAATATTCTATATAGTGATGACAACAACAAAGGTAAAACAATAGTTATTCAATCTATATTGTATTGTATGGGAAATAATCCGGTCTTCCCATCTTCATTTGATTATGAAGAATATTACTTTATTTTAACACTGGAATCAGATGGAGAATTCTTTGATATATGTAGACGAAAAAGCAACTTTGTAATTAAAAAGGCTCAAGAAATTTATGTATTTGATAATATATCCGAGTTCAAAAACTATTGGAATAAGAATATACACGAGCTACCAATGATAGTAAAAGATAGTAGAGAGAGGCTTGCGGATTTAGAGTTATTGATACAAGCTTTTTTTACTGGCCAAGATAAAAAAGTTACCCATGATATTCTAAATAGTGGCTGGTTGAAAAAAGCTGATTTTTATAATATGTTGTATTCAATGTATGGGATAGATAATAGTTTTGATGCGAATCAAAGTATCGAAGAATTAAAAAACAGAAAAAGCAAATTAAAGACTGAAAAAGATAGTCTGTTAAAAAAGAATAAGATATTAAAGAAAAATAACATTGCTGTAGAAACTTTAAGTTTCACTAATAAAAAATTAGCATTAGATGAAAAACTAAAAGAGATTGAGAAGATCAAGGGTTTAATTACTTCGTTAAACAGTGATATAAACAACGCAATTAAACGTAAAACGAAAAATGAGTTGGTTCTAAAAGAATTACGTTCTTTGAATAGAACTATGAAAATTGGTCAAATTTCTTGTATGGATTGTGGATCAAATCACATATTTTATGAAAGTGCAGAAGCAGAGTTTAGTTTTGATATTTCAACATCAACGATGAGATCGCAAATTATAAAATCAATCGAAGAAAAAATTGAAATTTATAGAGAAGAAATTGATCGTTTATCCGCTGAGATAACCGTTCAACAAAAGAAAATGAATGAAATTTTAGAAACAGAAGAGTTTTCGCTTGAAGAATTGTTAGTTGCAAAGATTAACTTAAATGGTACACAGGATGATGATAAAAGATTAAGTGAGATTATGAAAGAAATTGAAAGTATTGATGGACAAGTTGAGTTGATTTCCTCGAAGAGTAAATCTGATTATGAAGAATCAAAGGTAGTATTAGAACTAATTGTTAATGAAATGAATTTGTTCAATAAGTATATTGATTCTTCAATCACGAATCAATATACAGATATTTTCACTTCAAGGCATAGAACTTACTCTGGAAGTGAAGGTACTCAGTTTCATTTAGCAAGAATGTATGCTTTTTCAAAAGTTCTAGCACATGATTATCCAATAGTTGTAGACTCATTCAGGGCAGAAGATCTTTCTACCGAAAGAGAGCAAAGAGTTTTAAATAAATTTTCTGAACTTAAAAACCAAATTATTTTTACAACGACGCTTAAAGAAGAAGAAAATTTAAAGTATGAGTCAATTAAAGGAGTAAGAGGTATTAACTATAGTAACCATCAAAACTATAAAATACTACAACAAACATATGTATGTGATTTTTTAGAAAAATTAAATTTGATGTCGATTCAAATAAAATAGAACATAAATAAAAAGACGGTAGAAATTAAAATCTATCGTCTTTTTTCATGCAAAAAATCAGGGTTATAGGACAAAACGTGTTGATGCCTAGTCCCAAAAACAAGCGGGAAATGAATTAGATTTATGAAGCTCATGCCACACAATAGCATCTCCCCATGTAGGGATGAGTATGTGAAATAAAGTCTGTAAATAGCTCCATATGGTAGATAATCCCTTAGGCTAACTGTCATCAGCCCTGTTGAAAACCACTGTAATTCATGCGTTCAGAAATGTCAATGGACCTCCGGCTTTGATCTTTTGGGATTGGTACATACGCCATAGCTTACCTCCCATCTTCTTTTTCCTTTGACAGCTCCTCAAGGTGTTCATAAACGGAGCCGATTTCTTCCTGAATGCTTTCTATCTGTTCATCTGTACTTCTGTTATATCGTTCCTGCATTAAGCAAAAATCATTATGGTAGCGATCGATGTCTTTTGTTCTTTCTTCCAAGTCATTGACTTTGCTAAAAAGTCTGATTCTGTCAATTACTGCTATAACGCCTGCTTCCCTTACTACTGCTGCAAATACTGTTTTTCTTTTGTTCATCCTATCCTTCCTTTCTGTTAGTGTGCTTTAATACGCTTTTGGCCAGTGTTCTGCTCTTTAGCATCATTAACCCCAGCAAAACCGCATATCCAAGTATTGTCATGGTACTTGTGTGTATATCTGTTATCTCAATCGTATTAACTAAAACTGCGTAAATTCCAAGACAAACCATTAAAAAGAGTCCTTGTAGTCCAAGTGCAAACAGTCCTTTGATGTAGTTTGTTCCAATCTGCCCTTACTCTTTGCTTCCCATTGTGGCAAAAGGAATGGCTGAAACTGATGAGTAAACATAAATCTCAAACATTCTTCCGTAAACTACCAGCATAATCACAACGGATATTACCTGTATAGCAACCTTGATGAGTGAGGTTTCAAAGAGAATCATGACAAGTTCTCCAAGCCCCTTTTCTTTTAGTGTATCCATCATTGCCACTATCTGATCTCCGGAAACGGTGGCAGAGGCATTTATCACCCCTGCCGCCTTATTTACCATGTGCTGTGCCACATCAAAGACCGCCATAGAAAACTTAAAGGCATGGGATACTAACCATACAGCAATCCACATCTTGATGATGTACTTGAAAAATTCAAAGGTATCCGTATTATCATGTAGGTTATTTTTCTGTATAACCATGTTGATAATCTCAATACAAAGAACTACTGTGATGATTAGTCCCGCTATGGGAATGATGACAGAGTCGTTAATACTCTTGATAAAGGCAAATACATCTCCGTTCCACCCCATAGGTGTTTTACCTACATCTGTTGCAACCGCACCAACTTTATCGTTGATGTCAAGAAACATGGACTCTAAGTTTGCTTGGATACCGCCCAGTAGAAGTTCCTTAAAGAATTCTTCTATCTTGTCGGGAGTGTGGCATAAAAGTCGCAATTTTAGTGTCCACCATATTGACCTAAGACCAAACTAATACAGGAGTTGTTGGATATATTTCAAATCCAATTGCTTTATTCTCTAAAAATTCTATTACCATAGATATTTTCGGCAATAGTTTTTATAGAAATTATGATTTTGGTGCTGGAGATGATACAGGTATATACTGGAATAGTGAAGTTCAATATCCTAAAGAAACAATGATATACTTTACAACTGCTATGGAAAAAGCATTGTTTGGTAAATACTCATATGGGAAAAACTTAGAAGCTCTCAGCGTTTTAATTTCAAAATGCAATTGCCAACAAAAAATAATGAAATAGATTTTACCTATATGGAGCTTCTTATTTCCGCAGTAAAAAATTAGTTATAAAAGATGTAGTGCTTTATGCAGATAATAAAATAAATGCCACAAAAAAAGTGATAAGTAAAAATTGAAAATATGATTTTAGAAATTAGAGACAGCAGAAATGTTGTCTCTTTTTCGTTAAGTACGCATTGATAGACATTTCTCTTTACAAATGCTCTTTAATAATCTATGATTAAAGCGTAAATGTAAAGAAGGCGATGGGATGAATGCTTTAGAAAAATATTTTTTAGAAAGTAATATTATTACAAATAAACAGGCAGAAGAGATAGGCATCAAAAGGCATATCTTAGCTTCACTTGTCCAAAAAGGCGAGCTGGAGAGAGTTAAAAATGGCGTCTATAAGAAAAAAGATGCCGTAGATGATGATTTTGCCGCTATATCACTTAATAATGAGCAAGTGGTCTTTTCTTTCCATACAGCTTTGTATCTTCTTGGATTTAGTGACAGAACACCGAATGTTTTTCATATCAGTGTGCCGCAGGGATATAATGCAGGGCATATCAAACGGAAATTTCCAAATGTCAAGGTGCATTATGTAAAGAAAGATTTTTTTCATTTAGGAGTTATTAAGATAAGAACACTGCTTGGCTCTTCTGTTAAATGCTATAACATGGAAAGATGTATCTGCGATATTGTTTTGGAAAGAAAATCCATTGATAAGCAGATATTTATAGATGCAATGACCGGATACTTTAAGAGTAAAGATAAGAATATCAGAAATCTTATTAAATACAGCAGGATTCTTGGCATTGAAGATGAAATCAGAAAATATATGGAGGTTTTATAAATGATAGGTTCGGAAGGTTTGAAAGGAAAAATAAGAAATATTGCAAACTCTAAAAACCTCAGACCACAGGAAGTTCTGCAAATGTTTTTCTTTGAAAGATTCTTAGAAAGACTGTCAAAATCTAAGTATAATTTAATTTTGTCATCAAAGGCGGACTTCTTATATCTTCTATGATTGGGATTGATAACCGTACTACGATGGATATGGATACCACTATAAAAGGCGTGCCATTGAAGGAAGAAGTCATACGAGATATTGTTTCAGAAATCATAATGTAGAGGTAGATGACGGCATAGAATTTGAAATAACGAATATAAGCCATATACGAGAAGAAGATGAATATGAAAACTTCAGAGTACATTTAATAGCTAACTTTGACAAGATTAAAAATGACATGAAGATTGATATTACAACAGGAGATGCCATAACACCAAAGGAGATTGAATATCTATATCCTTGTATGTTTCAAGAGGAAAGTCTTAGGGTTTTGGCGTATCCACTTGAGACGATATTGGCTGAAAAATATGAGAGCGTTATTAAAAGAAATATCTCCACAACAAGGATGAGAGATTTTTACGATCTATATAATTTATACAATCTAAGAAAAGAGGAAATTGATTTTGATATTCTAAAACAGGCGATTATTTCAACTGCAAACAGAAGAGGAAGTTTTCCGCTTATGAAACAGGCAATGGAAATTATTAAGGACATAAAAGAGGACGATTATCTTAAAGAATTATGGAAGGTATATTTAGCAGACAATCTTTATGTAGGCGATTTGAATTTTTCAGAAACCGTAAAAGTAGTTGAGATTATCGCGGAGAAAATTGCTTTATAGAGAGCAAATTTATGTACTGTTCTTCCGGTATTGTCATATATGATAAAATGGCAGTTGTGAAGTGTAATTAATTTTATATTTTTAGACAAGGAGAGTATTATGGGATTGATGGATATCGTTAAGAAGCTTCTGACCGGTGCGACAGATGAGGAAAATGCAAGAAATAAGGCAAGGATGAGAGAGCTTTTCAACGAGTGTGTGCCGGAAGGGGATCAGTATACGCTGATATACTGCCATATGGAGGATTTTACAGATGCAGTCGTCGTTAAGGTAACGACGCACAGTAATTTCATCGTAGGATATAAACCGGGGGAAGTGGTCGTGGTGCCTGTGGACGCGGAGCTGAAAGGGCATGAGGAGCCGGTTGTGTTCAATAAAGAAAATGGCGGACAGATTAAGTCCACACTGGTGGGGTACTGCACCGCTTCCAAGCCGGATGTTACGTTCCAGTTTGAACCGATTACTTATGAACCGGGAATCAAACGCGGAAGCAAGTATGCCGTATCTGTCACGCAGTCCCATGCGGAGGTATCTGCTTTCAGGAAATTCTTCAAGCAGGGGTTGTAATTTTAGGACGGAGAGGACCTGGCCTGTGGGATAGGGAATCTGTTCATTCCTATTCCATAGGATCATAAAATATGCAATAGTAAAAGGTCAGACGTATTCACCTTTAGGTGCAGTGTTCTGACCTTTTTGCGTATAATTGGTGAAACGATTCAGGATAAAGCGGTCGGTATGGAAATTGTAAAGATTTCTTCTTATGCTATGTATGTGCTGCGAAAGACAAGCGTAGAATCATAAGGGAATTGATTGCAGATACAAAAAATCCGACACAATAGCATATGCCGAAAGCCGCATCAAAAATGAATTTAAAAAGCCTGTCAGTCAGGGATTATCTGCAGACCTCCGGTGATAGGGATTCTATACAAGATCTTTTGCTTCGCCCATCCGGACATTTCATTGCAGAAGACACAATAAAGAAAAGTAAAATAATAGAATAACAGACGCTCGTTTCTGCTATAATTAAAGAAATATAAAAGGAACGAGGTCACTATGAAAACAATATGCGCAGCGCTCGGCATGGCCGCTTTACTCACTTTTTCTGCTTCAGCAGATACACTCACTCTTCCGAAAGGACACGTGCTGGATTTTGGAGATACTGTCGATGTTCTTGACGGGAGACAGACGTACTTCGGAAAGCAGATGAAAAACTGGGCGGAACATGAAGCAGTTGAAAAGGAGTCGAAACCGCAGGCAGCTGCTATCGGCATTATCGGCGGTGTTGACAGCCCGACATCTGTTTATCTGACGTCCAAACTGGCACCGGATGTATCCCGTCTGGCGGCGGAAGCCTTGGGAGAGCTGCGGGTATACCAGCTTCGTGCAAACACGCCGGAAGCTTTTTACGAATCCCTCGTGCTCTCCTTTTCCGTGGATCATAAGAATCCGGGGAAAGAGAAGAACGGTTTATCACCCTTCGTGAAACTGATGGGGAAAGAAATGACAGGCACGGCGGGCAGTACTGCAGCGAAACAGGAAGCAGCTGACAAAAAGAACGCTGTCATACCGTTTGCAGGCAAAATGTGGAAAGAAGCTGAATTTAGAGAGCCGTATAAACAATTTCTGGAAAAAAGGGGAATCCGTCTGTATGTGAGCGGTGAGACCCGCTGGAAAGAAAAGAAATCCCGCGGGGGGAAAGCGTACCACCTGGCAAAGGTGAAAGCCGGATTATACACTGGCGGCTGTCTGATCCCCTTTTTTGCGGAAGGGCTCATTCTGGAAGACGGTGACAGTACGACATACACACTCTTTGCAGGCGATCAGAAATCAGGAGCATACTTTGCGCCTTATGTGGAAAAAGCGGCACGGGAGATGAAATGATGAAGATGAAAATAATGCTGGCGGCTTCGATTCTTTGTGCCATGACGACAACGTGTGCGGGAGCTGCCGATATGACAGACAATATTGAAAACATGGCAGGCTTTCCGTCGATTTCAAGCATAAATATTCCCAAAGATGATAATATCGTTTCCGCTGTATGGAACGGCATTGTGCAGGAAGACACGAAATCTTTCTTTCAAAAAGTGAAGTTTCCAAAGAATACCGATTTTACTCCTCTTGGAAAGGATGGAAAATTCGGACTGCTTACTGTGACGGAAGAAGGAAACAGCGTGCCCGCTTTCGTCATGAACTGCGAATTTGCTCCTGTGGTCGGTAAAGAAGCCATGAAAGATGCTTTTGACGCACCCCGTCTGTCGGGGAAATCGGTTTCCGAACTGTATGGCTGCAACGTGGCTCTTTTGGGCATGGAAAGCGTATTGAATGGTATGTTTCTGGAAATGGCGAAGCGGATCAATGAAAAGCCTGAGACGGATCCCAAGATTCCGTTCAACATGCTTGGTGTCAGTTTCCTGAATGTGGAGCAGATCCACCGCGCACAGGACAGACCCCGTATTTATACAAGCGGCGTGCGTGCCGTTTTCTTCGTTGACGGATTTGCCGTTCCCGTTTACGGAAAAGGCTATGTGATGAAGTACGGCGATAAGTACCGTCTTTTTTCCGTTCTGACAACGGACTCCGCCAATGCAATGGTAAAAAAAGCGGCCGACCGTATCGCAGCGGCTTCAGTGAAGTAGATATCATCCTGTTGCTTTCTTCCGTGCCCGGATTTCATCAGCAGGGAATACAAGGGAAATCACAGACGGTAGTGTGTTCAAAAAGGAGAAAGGAAAACGGTAGATGATAAAATGTGTCAGAGGAATTTGCTCATAAGAAAAAGCTATGGATTTATACGTCTGTAGACCCCGTAGCTTTTTCATTTGTCCATTTACAATTATTTTTTACATGGGAAAGTGTATCACTCATGCTGCATCTTAAAAAGAAAATACTATTCTTAATAACGGCTGCAATAATACTTGGCAGCATGCCATTATCAGGGAATGCCTGGGAAGCAGAACCTGCAATAAGTGGTGTTTCTCTGCAGCAAGCACCGGATCAGACGGATGTTTCTGCAGCCGGTCGTACAAAGTACGATGGCTATATCTGGCGTCTTGATGCAAAAGACAGGGATCAATTGCCGCGCAGATTTCGTACTGCAAATTCTGCGTTCCGCTCTCATGTGGATGTCAAGAAAACAGGCAAAGGATTTACGATGACCCCCTCGCGCAAGGGGTTGGATCGTCTGAACATATCCGGCAGTGCGGAGTTCTCTGTCGGAGAGTTTGAGAAGCTGGTTTCCGTACTCAAGAAGCAGGCGAACGGGCCAATTTATATTGTGGATCTACGGCAAGAAACGCATGGTATATTTAATGGGAATGCCGTCAGCTGGTTCGGCGCGCGCGATTGGGGCAATATAGGAAAGAACAAAACTGATGTTTTAAAAGATGAGATGAGGCGCTTGTGTGCAGCCAAGGGGAAAAGCCTCATTGTGACGATGCTCGATGAAGGGAAGAAGTCGATTGATCCCAAACTTATGAAGATTAGTTCGGTCATGAGTGAAAGGCAGATGGTGGAACAAAATGGTCTGTATTACTACCGCATTGCGGCAACGGATCATATCTGGCCATCGCCTGAAAATATTGATGACTTCATCGCCTTCATACGCACACTGCCCGATCATGCGTGGCTGCATTTCCACTGCCAGGCGGGCAAAGGGCGTACTACGATTTATATGGCTATGTATGATATGATGAAAAATCCTGATATATCACTGGAGGATATTCTCTCGCGCCAATATCTTCTTGGCGGAAATTACATTGCTTATGAAATGGATAAGCCGAAACCGAATCAATGGAAAGCCGCTTATTATCATGAGAAAGCGGCCATGATTGCAAAGTTCTATCAGTATGTGCAGGAAACCCATACCAATCACTTTACCATGCGCTGGAGCCGGTGGCTTAAATCTCATCTGATAATGGAAGATGCATCTCCCACGCAATGCGATTCAGAATCCCGTATTCCAGGATGCCATGGCTGAAAAAGGGAATATTTTTTGTTGGAAATATTTCTTTAGGCGTAATGATATTCTTTGCGGCAGGCGATCCAGAAGGAAACTGTCACGAAAAATGCCAGCAGCTTGGCGATGGAAACGGAAAGCCAGATACCGTCCGTGCCGAGCCATAGAGGAAGTGCTATAACGGCGATGATTTGAAAAACAACGGACTGGAGGAGAGAGATTACTGAAGAGATGAAACCGTTGTTCAGCGCCGTGAAGAATGCCGAACCGTACATGCAGAACCCGTTCAGGAGAAAAGAAAAGGAAAAGAATCGGAAACCCCGGACGGTGAGCGTGGCTAAAGTTTCATCATAGCCGACGAAGATGTCCGCCAGTATGGGGGCGGCAAGGTATGCGGAAGTTGTGAGAAAAAGACCGGCACCGGCAATGACGGTGAGGCTTTTTCGGAAAATGCTCCGCAGTTCATCATCGCGGCGGGCACCATAATTGTAGCTTACGATAGGAGCGGTTCCCATGGAGTAGCCGATGTAAATCGCTTCGAAGAAGAATGCCACATACATAATCACGCCGAAGGCAGCGACACCGTCTGTTCCGGCGATGGAGATAAGCTGATAATTGTAGAGCATGGAAACGAAGGACATGGAAATGTTTGTCAAAAGCTCGGAGGAGCCGTTTGTGCAGACCTTCCAAAGTGCGGAACCATCCCATTCCGGTTTCACAAGTTGAAGAGAAGATGTATTTCTTTTAAGGAAGTAAATCAGAGGGAAAAGACCGCCCGCGTATTCACAAAGCACTGTGGCGAGGCCGGCGCCTAAGAGGCCCCATTTAAAAACAAGAATGAAAAGGGTGTCGAGCCCGATATTCGTTACACCGGAGAGGATCGTCATACGGAGACCGAGAGAAGGTTTTCCGGCGGTGACCATGAACGATTGGAATACCCGCTGGAGGACAAACATGGGGAGGGAAAGAAGAAGTGTGCGGCCGTAAAAGACACTGCACGCAAGCACTTCACCGGAGGCGCCCATGGCGGCAGCAAGAAAGGGCATAAGAAAGTAACCCAGGGCGGAAAGCAATATGCCTCCGGCAAGGGCAGAAAGGACGATGAGAGAAAAAAGACGGTTCGCTTTTTCCATTTGCCCCTCACCCATGGTCTTTGCCACAAGGGCGCTGCCGCCTGAACCGAACATGAATCCGACACAGGCGAAAACCATGATAGCGGGGAAGATCAGGTTGACCGCGGTGAATGCCGTTTTGCCCACATAGTTCGATACGAAAAATCCGTCGACCATGGTGTAGGTGGAAATAAAGATCATCATTACCACGGAGGGCAGGACGAAACGGAAAAGCCGTTCATAATTGAAACGGGAAGAAATATCTGTGTGCATATTTATTTCGATAATTTAAAAACAAAAAAATAGGGACGACATCTATAACGAAGTCATCCCCGCAAAACGCCGATGCGTTTTTTGTTGTAGTTCCATTATAGAGACAAATAAAATTATTGTCAAGGTTGTTGTAATGGAAACCAGACTTCAATTATTTTGGTAAGCAAATCAAAAGTACTTTTGATTAAGAGATTATCTGCATATGTAAATTCTCTGTATAGTCGAGATCTGAACTCATCAAGCGTATATGCCATATGTTTCTGCACGCCCGGGCTCGTTACCAAAAGCTTATGTGAATAAAGACAGGTCAGAATTTGTTCAATCGGCTCATTTGCCAGTTTCTTTCTTTGCGTATTTCTGGAGATGCCTATGTCCGTAAGCGCATTTTGTAAACGGCTGCTTGGCTTATGAGGATTATCTTTCCTTTTTAGTTCATTAATAATACAGTTGTTGTGGGCGGCAGCATTTCTTATGGTTTTAACCTTTTTTAAAAGAAAACCGACTTTACGCATGGAAGAATCGTTAAGGTGTTTAGCACAAAACAGATAAAAATAAATATATGTTCCAAATGAAATTAGTTCGATAAATACCCATATAGGCATATTTGATTTGTATTTTTGAAACAGATCTTTGCAATAGGGACTATGCAGGCTTTTATCAAGTTCCTTGTTTAAAGATGCTTGGCTTTTAGCCGATAAAGAGCTTGTATAGTCCTGCACAATTTTGTAACCATCTTCAACATCTGAATCCGTAATTTTTCGTATCAGATCCACCTTAGTGAAGTGTTCTATGTTTAGGGCCATTTCTAAAATAATCATTCGAAGACGTGTATCAATAATAGACAAATCTGATAAATAAGCAAATTCTAAATGGACATACTGGTCTTTAGATTTATTTTTATTAAAGTTTTTTCGATATGATTTCAGCTTAAAAAAATTGTTATTTAGCTTTAAATACTCTAAAGCTTTAGTCTCGGATACCTTATTGAAAAGGATCCCTTTACTTTTTAAATGGTTAATTTGTCCTTCATAGCTTAATTTAAGCTTATTCATACAAAAACTCCCCAAATAAAATCCCGCTGTCGTATTAAAACAATGGAACAGTAACTTAATCCTAAAGTTTTAACCAGTCTATCTGTGGAAATAGCAGCAGTCTATAATGCTTTAATCAAAGGGACGATAAAATTACGCATCTTATTGTAAAAAATAATTCAAAAACGTATAAAAGCAGTTACGACCGAAAAACTCTTACAAAACTGTACCGATTATCTTCGAATATAACGGCTGATTTATGGAGCTGTCAATAAAAGCCCGGTTTATTTTTTGTGCTTCCTTTTTAATTTCTTTCCTTTTTTCAGCTTGAGCGCATGGTTGTCCAGTGTGAATACGGGAGGCTCATCATCGGCAAGAGCGGGGGAAATGCCTTTCAGTTCTGCCAGCTCTCTTACAAGGGCATCCTTGCTAAGTTTCAGTTCTTCTATTTCCGCCACGCGGAGTTTTTCTTTTTCTCTTGCAATTTCTGCGGGGTCTCCGCCGATACCCCAGCTGTCCATGTCCACTTCTTCAATGGTGACGACCGTGGTCTTCGGATTTTTGTTCAATACGCGGGCGAGGAGTTCCGTGGCTCCTTTGATGAGTTCTGCTTTCTGCTCGGCAGTAGTGCCTTCACGTGTGATTTTGATGTTGATGTAGGGCATGGGAAACCTCCTGTCTGAAAATGATTCAAATATTTCCTTCATTATACCATGACAGGAGGGTCTTTTTATTTGACACACAGGGAACCTTCCTGTAAAATTTAAAAAGGGATATATAAAGTATCTTCGCCCCCGGTGGGGCTTTTTTTATGCATAAAAAAGCTCCATGCAGATGTATTCTGTGAAAAGGAGAGGCAATGAGCAGATTTTATGATGTGGTAGTTATCGGCGCCGGACCGGCGGGTATTTTTACCGCTCTTGAACTGGCGGATACCGGCGCGTCTGTCCTGATTCTTGAAAAAGGATTGGATATCCGTGAGCGGATAGCTTTGAATCGTGACAAAAATGCTCCGCCGAAAGACCGCAGGGCGAATATCGTTTGCGGCTGGGGCGGCGCGGGCGCGTTTTCCGACGGGAAGCTGACGCTTACTACGGATTACGGCGGCAATCTTGATGATTATATGAATAAAGGAGAGCTTGCCGGTTTAATTTCCTATGTGGATTCGGTGTACTGCAAGTATGGCGGGGCCGAAAGAAAAGTATACGGCGATGAGTTTGCCGAGGAAATACATGAACTGAAACGGAAATCCGCGGCGGCGGATCTTATGTTTATTCCTGCCCGCATCCGCCATCTCGGTACGGATGTGAACAGTGTCATTCTTGCCAATATGCGCGATTCTCTTCCGTCCAATGTGACCGTTATTTCCAAAACAGCGGCGGACAGAATTCTTGCGGACAAAGACGGGACGGTTCTCGGTGTGGAAGCGGGCGGGGAGACATATCACTGCAAGTATCTCGTGGCGGCACCCGGCCGTGAAGGGGCGGAGTGGTTTATGAAAGAAGCCCGTACGCTCGGTTTGGAGACGCAGTCAAATGCGGTGGATATCGGTGTCCGTGTGGAATCTCCCGCAGAAGTGTATGAACCGATTACAAAAATCTGTTACGAATCGAAACTGGTGTATTTCTCCCGTTCCTTTGATGACCGGGTACGCACGTTCTGTATGAATCCTTACGGTTTCGTGGTGACGGAAAATAATGCGGGGCTCCAGACAGTGAACGGCCACTCTTTCGCCCATAAGAAGAGCGGAAATACGAATTTCGCCATTCTTGTTTCCAAACAATTTACCAGTCCTTTCAATGAACCCATTTCTTACGGGAAATATATCGCATCCCTGGCGAATATGCTTGGCGCGGGACCAATCGTCCAAAGGCTGGGTGATCTTCGTGACGGCCGCCGTTCTACGGTAGAAAGGATACGCCGCGGCCTTGTCCGCCCCACCATGTCGTCCGCGACGCCGGGAGATTTATCTTTAGTCTTGCCATACCGCTTTTTAAAGGATATCATGGAGATGTTCGAAGCGCTGGATCAGGTGGCGCCGGGAGCAAATTCCAGGCACACTCTTCTGTACGGCGTGGAAGTGAAATTTTATTCTTCCCGCATAGCGCTGACGAACCAGCTGGAAACGAAATTCAGAAACTTCTTCGCGATCGGCGACGGAGCCGGCATCACCAGAGGGCTTGTCCAGGCCTCGGCGGCCGGAGTAGTGGTGGGCAGAGAAATCTGTGCCAGGGAAGGAAAACCGAAAGGGGATATGTAAATGATTCCAAGGTACACAAGGCCGGAAATGGCAAAAATCTGGGATGAAAGAAATGAATGGCAGACCATGCTTGATGTGGAAATCGCTGCGTGCGAAGCCAATGCGGAGCTGGGACGTATTCCTAAAGAAGCGGTGGAAGTGATCAAAGCGAAAGCGGATTTTGATGTGGAACGCATTCATGAAATCGATCGTGAAATTAACCACGATATCATCGCGTTCCTTTCCGCTGTCGGAGAATATGTGGGCGATGAAGCGAAGTACATCCATATGGGCATGACTTCTACCGATGTGAAAGACACGGCGCTCAATGTGCAGATCAAACAGGCATCTGACGTGCTTATTGCCGATTTGGAAAAACTGGCGGAAGTCCTGAAACGCCGGGCTGTGGAATTTAAATATACACCCACCATCGGCCGTACCCATGGCGTCCATGCCGAGCCGACTACGTTTGGGTTGAAAATCCTCCTGTGGTACAGCGAAACTTTAAGAAATATCGAGCGAATGAAACGGGCCGCTTCTGAAATGGCGGTGGGGAAATTGTCCGGCGCTGTCGGTACTTATGCGGATATTGATCCGTATGTGGAAGAATACGTCTGCAAAAAAATGGGACTGACTCCGGAAATCGTAGCAACCCAGGTCGTACAGCGCGACCATCATGCGGAATACATTACCACCCTCGGCGTCATTGCGGGCACATTGGCACAGATCGCCCTGGAAGTCCGCCATCTGCAGAGAACGGAAGTAAGGGAAGCGGAAGAATATTTCAGTCCCAAACAGAAAGGATCCTCTGCCATGCCCCATAAAAGAAATCCTGTCAAATCAGAACGGATCTGCGGCATGGCAAGACTCGTGCAGGGGTATGCCCTTCCCGCTTTTGAAAATATACCGCTTTGGCACGAACGGGATATTTCCCATTCCTCTGTGGAGCGTGTCATGATTCCGGACGCAACCACCGCATTGGATTATATTCTGGCACAGACGACCGATCTGGTAGATAAACTCCTTGTGTATCCGGAAAAAATGCTGGAAGATTTGAACATGACCGGCGGATTGATTTACAGTCCCCGCGTTCTGCTTGCCCTTGTGTCCAAAGGCGCTTACCGTGATACCGCGTACCGCTGGGTGCAGAGAAACGCCATGAAACGCTGGCTTGAGGGGGAAGATTTCTATGAAAACCTCTGCAAAGACGAAGATGTGAGAAAATATCTGTCTGAGGAAGAAATTAAAGAGTGCTTCGATTACAAGCCCATGCTTATCCATGTAGATGAAATATTTGCAAGATTTGGATTGTAAGAGCGGAAGACGGATGTCAGAAGACAGAGGTCGGATGCCGGAAGTCGGATATCAGAAGACAGCTATGAGCCGATAACTGTAAGCTGATATCTGATAATAAAGAATCACTGTATTATTAAAAGGAAGGAAAATGTGTAATGGCAACAGCTATGGTCATTGGTGCCCAGTGGGGCGATGAGGGAAAAGGAAAGATTGTAGATTACCTGGCGGCGAAAGCGGACGTTGTTGTCCGTTCCCAGGGGGGGAACAACGCGGGACATACGGTTGTGACCGGCGGCAAAGCTTATCCGCTGCGCCTTATGCCGAGCGGCATTATGTATCCCGGCACCATCTGTGTCGTCGGCACGGGCGTCGTCATCGATCCGAAGAGTTTCCTTGAGGAAATGGAAAAGCTGGAGGCTCAGGGGATTAATGCAAAGCATCTCCAGATTTCCACCCGTGCGCAAGTTGTATTTCCTTACCATATCCGCTTAGACGAAGCGGAAGAAATGAGAAAAGGAAGCCGGAAACTGGGGACGACGAAAAACGGGATCGGGCCGTGCTATGCGGACAAGATCAACCGCATCGGTATCCGTATGTGCGACCTTATGGATAAAGAAGTCTTTGCGGAGAAATTGAAGTACAATGTGGAGCAGAAGAACATGCTCCTGGAAAAACTTTACGATATGGAAGGCTTCGACTATGAGCAGATGCTGATTGATTACCTGGGATATGCGGAAAAGCTCTGCCCCTATGTGAAAGATACGAACTATACCGTCCAGACTCTGGTCAGGGAAGGAAAGAACGTTCTTTTTGAAGGCGCCCAGGCATCCATGCTCGACTGCGACAATGGCACCTATCCTTTCGTCACGTCATCCCATCCGACGGCGGGCGGTGCATGTATAGGCGCAGGCATCGGGCCGCACATGATGCAGAATATCTTCGGCGTGGTGAAAGCGTACAGCACCCGTGTCGGAGAAGGGCCGTTCCCGACAGAACAGGTGAATGAAATAGGCGACCGTATCCGGGACATTGCTCATGAATTCGGTACGGTGACCGGCCGTCCCCGCCGTGTAGGCTGGCTTGACGCCCGTGCCGTCCGTTACGCGGCGGCGCTGAACTCTTTCGATTATCTGGCGATTACCCGGCTGGATATCTTAGACGAGCTGGAAGAAATCAAAGTCTGTGTCGGCTATGAATATGAAGGAAAACCGGTTAAAGAATATCCGGCAGATCTGAAATTTCTTTCCAAAGTTACCCCGATTTATAAAACCTACAAAGGATGGAAAGAAAAAATCAGCGCTATCCGTGACTACGACAGGCTTCCGGCGCTCTGCAAAGAATACTTGGCGGATATTTCTAAAGAAATCGGCGTCCCTATCGGCATAGTTTCCGTGGGGCCCAGCCGTGAAGAAACCATCGTAGTGAAAGATGTATTTTAAGAATGGAAAAGTAAGCATATAAAACAGAAAACGCGTGTCCTCAAACTAAAAAGCAGGAGACGCGTTTTTGTATTTCTTCAAAGAAAAAAGCTCCGCAAAGGGAGCCGGTTTGGAGCGGATGATGGGAATCGAACCCACGTATTTAGCTTGGGAAGCTAATGTTCTACCATTGAACTACACCCGCATATGAAATTGTACTTTACTATTGTAGATGATTTTATCGAATAAATCAAGGTTTGCAGGAAAGAAAACCGGGCAAAGAGGAAGAACGGACTTTTTGGAGCGTTCCTGTGATTTGCGTGGACATAAGGGAAATGATTGTTTATAATGTTGGTTAACCATTAAAGGTTTATTTGTTTTTCTTCCGGCAGTATGGAGATAGGAGGTCAATGGAGCATAGCAGAACGGAAGGAATGTTTAGTTTAGTTTGTTGTAGTGTGTTTTGATGCAGTGGAGTGTTAGGAGGATTATTTATGGAAGAAGAACAGAAAAAAGTAAGCGGGGCTGCCGCATTGCCCAAGGTGGGATGGAAAGGAATGCTTGCTTTGGCTTTCGGTATCCTTTTCTTTGCCGGGGTTTTTGCCACGGTACAGGGGGCGGAATGGCTCAAAGCATTTGATTACAGTACGCTCATCGGTAAATTTGGTACGATGAAAGACCCGGCGAAAGCAACTTTTGTCGGTATGGGCGGGGTAAGCGCAAGAGGAGGATTTATTTTTGCCTTATCGCTCATTCCTTCCGTTATGTTGGCCATTGGTGTTGTAGACGTGCTGGATCATTATGGCGCGCTTTCCGCGGCGCAGAAATTGATGACGCCGCTCTTTAAACCGCTGATGGATGTACCCGGCCTCGTCGGACTGGCTTTGATTACCGATCTGCAGAGTACCGATGCAGGCGCGGCTCTGACCAAAGAATTATATGATGACGGCCTTATCGATAAAAGAGAACAGACCATCATTGCAGCATGGCAGTATTCTGGAGCGGGAACGATCAGTAATTACTTTGCTATCGCAGGCGCGCTTTTCGGATTTATTCTCTGCCCTATTATTCTTCCTCTTATCATCATTATGGTCATGAAATTTGTCGGTGCCATGATTTGCCGCTTTGCTCTTGATACTATTTATAAAGGAGATTTCAAAAATGACAACTGAAACGAGACCGGTACAAATTAAGCCTAATATTTTTGATATCTTCATCGGCGGCGCCAGAAAAGGCTGGAACCTGGCTACACAGAACCTTGTGCCGAATATTTTGATGGCCTATGTCATTGCCTATATTTTAAACATCCTTGGCATTATGGATTTCCTCGGATACTGGCTGGGGCCCATCATGGGCATCTTCGGCCTGCCGGGACAGTCTTTCGTTATTCTTCTGACCACCTGGCTGTCTTGTTCTGCAGGGGTAGGTGTGGCAGCCTCCCTCTATGCATCAGGCATCGTCAATGGAGAACATGTAACAATCCTCATGCCTGCCTTGATTCTGATGGCGTCCCAGATCCAGTACATGGGCCGGCTCCTCGGTCTTGCCGATGTACCGAAAAAATATTGGCCCCTGCTTATGGTGATCAGTATTTTCAATGCATTCATCGGTATGTTTATCATGAAACTGCTTATGCCGTTCTTTAATTGATTGTCTTACGCAAGAGAAAAGGAGGAAATCATGGCAGATGTATTTACCCATTTTAACTATCTTCATACTATTCCTGAAATAGGGATGAAAGAATTTAAAACTTCCGCTTATGTGGCGGATGTGCTGAAACAGCTCGGTTATGAAGTAGAAACACAGATCGGCGGGGCGACAGGCGTCGTCGCGGTCTGTGACAGCGGTAAACCGGGACCTGTTCTCGGCCTTCGCGCGGACATGGATGCTCTTGGGACGAAAGACGGCGGCGCCGCCCACCTTTGCGGGCATGACGGACACATGGCCATGCTTCTTGCGGCGGCGGAAGAAATCATGAAAGAGAAGCTGGTCAGGAAAGGGAAACTGAAACTTCTTTTCCAGCCGGCGGAGGAAACGAGTGAAGGCGCTCTTTCCATGCTGAAAGGCGGTGCTGTTGACGATATTGAAATCCTCATCGGCATGCATGGTCGTCCCATCCAGGAGTGCCGTGTGGGAGAAGCGGCTCCCGCTTTGTATTACAGCGCTGCGACCCATGTGAAAATCGACATCACAGGCATGCAGAGCCATGGGGCCCGCCCCTATCTCGGCACCAGCGCGCTTGACGCGGCATGCCTTGTTGTACAGTCAGCCAACGCCCTTCGCTTTAACTCTAATGTGGTGTACAATCTGAAAGCGACACAGATCCATGCGGACGCAGGTGTGGCAAATGCGGTTCCCGGTACGGCGACGATCACATTTGATCTCCGCAGCCGGGATAATGACGTGATGGAACTGATGATTCAAAAACTGCGGGGTGCGGCGGAAAATGCAGCCGCTTCCATTGGCGCCAAAGCGGACTTCACCATCCTGCACCAGACACCGGCGTCCATTATCACACCGGAAATCACGGAGATCATCGGGGAAGTGATTACATCCGAACTTGGCGAAAAAGCCTGCATCCCTCCGATCGTTACTGCGGGAGGAGAAGACTTCTTCTGGTACCCGAAAATGAAACCGGAATTGAAAACGGGATTCATCGCATTGGGCGAAGATGCGGAACCGGGACTTCATGATCCCGCCATGCACTTCAATCACGACGCCCTTCCCTATGGAGTGAAAATTCATAAAGGCCTCGTGAAGAAATTACTTGGCTGACGATTCCCAATGTAAAAGACTCGTGCTGTATCCATCTGCGGATATGGTGCGGGTTTTTATATTGCTGCCGAAAGGGGTGTATTCGCAGAATGCCTAAGCCGGTTTCTTTTTTTATGTGCTGCCATACCATGTTTTCTCCGGAAGAGGAAGATAGAAGTGCTATAAGAGGAATAACAGGAAAATGTGTGGGCCGCGTATTCCATGCAGCATCTGCCTGCGGTTTAACAGGACGGAAGGATGGGGTATAATGAGTTAAATGATATATGTTATCAATTGAGGAGGGATTATGAAAATTGATTTAAGCGGCGTTTCTGAAACGCTTCTGGTTACGTTGTATATGCGTGCCAAGGATGCGAAAAGCAACCATCCTTTTCTGAATGATCGGAAAGCGGCGGAAATAATCAGCTGTATGGATTATGATTTTTCCGCTTTTGATCGGGTATGGATGTCATATTATGGAGTATTGGCACGGGCAAAGCTGATGGACCGTGAGGTAAGGCGGTTTATGGCGGATAACCCGGGATGTGTGGTGGTATCTGTGGGCTGCGGGCTGGATACCCGGTTTGACCGCGTAGATGACGGGCAGGTGCGTTGGTATGATTTGGACGTGCCGGAGGTGATCGATCTGAGAAAGCAGTTCCTTGCGGAATCGGAGCGTGTAACCTGTATTTCCGGGTCGGCGTTTGATCCGTCATGGACGGAAAAAGTGGAACGCGAGGGCCGCAGGCTGCTTATCCTTTCAGAAGGCGTGATGATGTACTGGGAAGAAGCGGAAGTACAAAAATTCCTTTCGATTCTGTCAGAAGGGTTCGATGAGCTGGAGGCGCATTTCGACCTTCTGTATAAAGGACTTGTGCACCGGTCGTCCCGCCATGACGTATTGAAACGTATGCAGGCGGAGTTTAAATGGGGTGTGACGGACGGCAGCGAAGTGGTACGGCTGGCGCCGGCATGGAAACAGCTGGACTGTATCAATTTCACTGATGAGATGAGGCATATGCTGCCGGGGTGGAAAAAGCTGCTTGTTCCTTTTTTCTATCTCACCAATAACCGTCTGGGAAAGTATGCGTACAGGAAGTATACGGACTGATTTTGTAAAAGAGACTTCATTCCGGTGTGTATCCTCTATTGTGCAAACAGCGGGAGGGGAGCGATAGAATACACAATGATAGGGATAAAAGAAAAGGTTTCAGGTATAAATTTTTCTTTAAAATATGCATTCTGTCGAATTAGAAAAACTGTTGATTTTGATATACAATAAAGAAAAGTATTTTGCATTTATTTCTTATTTTTGTACCTGAGGAGGTGTCTTTTATGAACAAATGGGTAAGTGTCGTTTTATGTATCTGCGGTCTCGGATTGGGTGGTATGATGCTGACTGGTGATTCCGACGGCGGACGGGTGCTCATTGAAAATGCGCCTTATATCACGGACGGGAAGATCAATCCCAATCATGAGGGTAAGGTGGTCATTGTCGCGGGCAAGATGGCGACGGAAGAACCGGCAGCTGATGAAGAACTGGGTATTTCCTTTGATTCTCCCATACTCAAGAGGAATGTGCATGTGATGGTGGAGAAGGGAAGCGGAAGTGACATAAAGAGAAGCTGGGAAAGCATGGCAAGCTCCAATATCGCCCGAATGTATAAGAGCGCCCCGCCTGTCATCACCTTTTACGGCGTGGTGAAAGCAGGCGATTTTATTCTGGATAAGACACTCCTGAAAAAATTTGCTGCCGGTGTGAACGTAAATTCACTTCCCCGGACAGTTTCCTATAAAGGAACTCCTCTTTACCATGAAACAGAATCCGGGATCCACTATCTTACGAATCGGGAACAAAACCTGGTCTTCCCCCATCTGGACGGTGATTACAGAATCTCCTATACGAAGTCTTCTTTAGAAGAGAACCAGGAGAAAACTTTGGTGGGAATTCAAAAAGGGAACAAGCTTCTGGGTGAAGGAACGGTGGACGGTATCGAATTTTTCGGACAGGAGTGGAATGGTATTCTGACCAGGGAGAATATTTTAAAGAATAATGACAATTTTGATTTCATTCTTACCGTTTTAGGCTATGCGCTTTCTGTGGCGCTTATCGCAGGCGGTATATATTCTTTTAAAAAATCTTAAGTAAAAAGGAACCTTAGTGGGAAAGATGCCTGGTATTTCATTTTTAACAGAGTGATATATTCGTTTTGGAAAGGACGGGTGCGGCTATGCTGCTTATGGGTGTGAAAGAAGAAAATGGATGGCTTTGTTCTCAATGGAATCTGACTTATGGGACAGGCTGGACAGAAATCACTAAAGCGGTGAAAACGGCGTATCCCTATTATGAGAATGTGGAAGTCCTGGTAGACAACATAAAAGTTGATCTGCAGTCGGCGGAAGATGTGCTGTGTCTGGAAGAGGGCGGGGATATGGTTATCCGGGGGACTTCCACAGTCATCAAAGTGCCGATGATGGTCAAGTTTTATAACCAGCTGCAGAGAGTGGACGTGTGGGTGGCGTGTGCCACGGATGAATTTAAAGAAGCGGATTATAAATCTTTCAACTTGTCTATGGGGCAGTATATGGACAGTATGGAACTTGCCATGTATTGTTGATTGGCGGGGCGTTGCAATGATGGGAAGGCAGATTTTCTTCCGCCTGCCTGAAAGGAGAATGTATGGACAGCGGCATGTATACGGAAAGAGAAATGCAATGTGTGAAAGAAGGTATAGGTGCCGTCCGGTCGGTGCTGTCGGGGACGGATACGGAAGCGAAACGGCGCCTGCTTTTTTATCTTGACTGGTATATGGATCCCTATTACAAGCAGGATATTTCGGACATAAAAAAAGATTTGAAGGAAATGCTGGAAACGGTCGCGGTGTCTTCCAATGAAGAGGATATCATTGATGAAGCCCTGCATCTCCTGGAAGGATATACGGATCCGCCATATCCGATACTGGCGGCGTACTTGGGGAACTTAAGTGGAAAACATAAACCGAAAGCGCTTTATCTGCTGCAGGGGGCAGGATAGAGAGCTTTCGGCAAAACAGGAAAAAGAGCAGAAATCAGACATGGAAAGCATGAAGCAGTATTTCTGCTGTATCCTGATATAGGGGAAGGCGCCGCAGTCGAGCTGTATGAGGCGTATTATGACAAGGGAACATCTGCAGGGAAAAGAATCTGTGAGGACGCGCTTGCCGCTAAGGCGACGGCAGGAACGGAGGTTTCACCTGTCGGAATTATTGGGTATTATTATCCTGCAACGGTGTATGTGGCGGAGAACGGAATGCTGTATTGCGTCCATGAGTATGAATCTGATGTCCGTGTATTTGCGGATGTTGAAGAAATTCTTGCTGATGAATTACAGGTGCATAGGCCGATACGGATAGAAAGGCGCCGTTGATACGGGTCGGCGCTTTCATAAAAATGGAGAGGACGGCATGGATAAGGAAGAGTTTTGCAGTGCCTATATAACATGGTTTCCTGAAAATGAAGAAAGATACAGGGAGCATAAAAGAGAATTTCCCCATATTCTGCTCCATGTATTTTCTGTATTTGCTGTAAATATCCCTATGGCAGAGGCTTATGAGGGAAAAGACCGCGCCGGGTTTGAAAAATTTTGTTCTTTCGTTGAATATGCGTGGAGAAAAGCGGATGATGAAGTGCTGAATGTACTTGATACCACCGTGCTGGAGGGGATATCTGAAAATCTGCCGATGTGGACTGCTTTCGGGAACTGCATTCATGAAGATTTCCGGACTTACATCAATACCGTCCTGATCAGGCAGAATGTCATGATGTCTGATGTGCCGCCGCTTTGTTAATCGGCCCGATAAGGATGGAATATACTGCGGGAAGACAGTAAGGAATCCTGCTTATGTACACATCTGCGGGTTTCTTTCCGCTGCATTCTTCTAATGATTTGCAAAATAGGATAAAATAAAGAATAATAGATCAAATCCCGATCAGGGGGAGATGTATTATTTAAATATTTAAACAGGTAAGACAGAAAGGAATATATATGGATCAGAAATTTGATACGATTGTCATCGGTTTCGGCAAGGCGGGAAAGACGCTGGCGGCGAAACTGGCAAAGCAGGGCGAAAAAGTGGCGCTGATTGAAAAGGATGCCCGTATGTACGGCGGTACATGCATCAATGTGGGCTGCATTCCCTCCAAGCGTCTGGTGCTGGAGGCGGAGCGGGCGCCTGCCCATGATTTTGAAGTGCAGAGTGAGTATTATCATGTGGCGGTGCAGGAGAAAAAGAAACTGACAACAGCACTTCGTATGGCCAATTATAATAAGCTTATTGATGCCGGTGTGCAGGTCATCAACGGCACGGCTTCTTTCCTTGACGGAAAAACGATCGGGGTAAAAGGCGCGCACGGTACGATGCAGACGCTTTCCGCATCCAAATTGATTATCAATACCGGCGGGCGTCCGATAATTCCTGCTGTACCCGGTGTGGAAAATAACCGTTTGGTGTTCACGTCTGAAACCATGATGGAGAATGAAACACTGCCCCGCCGGTTGACGATTATCGGCGGCGGATATATAGGACTGGAATTTGCTTCCATGTATGCCCGTTTCGGAAGCAAAGTAACGATCCTCCAGAACGGTTCTGTATTTCTGCCGAAAGAAGACCGGGATATGGCGGAAGCGGTTGAAAATGTATTGAAATCTTATGGCGTGTCCGTCATTACGGGAGCCGGTCTGAAGGAAATCAAAGAAGGGACGGCGGTTTATACAAAGAACGGAGAGGAAGATACGCTGGACGGCGATGCCATTCTTCTCGCCACGGGACGCGGGCCGAATACGGAAGGTCTTCATGCGGAACGGGCCGGTGTGGAATTGACAAAACGGGGCGCCGTCGTTACCGATAAGCATCTGCGGACAACCGCGGAAAATATCTGGGCGGCCGGCGATGTGTGCGGCAATCTGCAGTTCACCTATATTTCTCTGGATGACAGCCGCATTATTCTTTCCGATATGCAGGGTGATGGAAGCCGTACGACAGAGAACCGCGGTGCTTTCGCTTACTCTGTCTTCATGGAGCCGTCTTTTTCCCGTGCAGGCCTGTCGGAGAAAGAAGCGGCGGATAAAGGGCTGAATTACCGTGTGGTGCGGATGAATACCGATATGATTCCGAAAGCGAAAGTTCTCCGCAAGACGACGGGGATGCTGAAGGCGGTCATTGATAAAGACAGTGGGAAGATTTTCGGTGCGGCACTTTTCTGTCCCGAATCTTACGAAATTATCAATATGGTGAAGTTAGCGATGGATCATGATTTGGATTACATGGTGCTCCGTGATTTTATCTACACGCATCCCACCATGTCCGAAGGGCTGAATGATTTGTTTGCCTTATAAAAACGGATAACGGCTGGCGGAAACCGGAAAACGAGAAGGCGGATAAATCTATCCGGAGTCCGGAAAAAGCCTGACAATAAGGACAGCATATCTTATTTATGAGATGTGCTGTTTTTTCTTTTTACCCAATGGAGTATGTGATAAGAAAACAGACATCAGAGAACAGATATCAGAAATCAGAAAACAGAAATCAGAAGACAGAAAACGGATATCAGAAATCAGAAATCAGATATCGAGGCTGTGGGCTGTCATCTGCCTGAGAGTGAGTGATCCACGGCTGCCCGCAGTTTTTTTATTTCCCCAGACGGAAGCGTTCCGGAATATGCTCGGGAATGATCCTTTATGTGTCTTCTGCCCATGCATTGAAAGATAAAATGAAAGCTGATAGTATATGTGTACTGTTTATGTCGGAAGAGGGGAATAGGATTGGAGCAGAAACGGGAAAGCGGGGCATGGAAGGCTTTTCAGGAAGCGTTTCCTTACACGGTTCCTATTTTCGCAGGATTTTGGTTTGTAGCGTTTTCTTATGGGATTTATATGCATTCCATGGGGTTCGGCTTTCTTTATCCTGCTCTTATGGCGGCATTCATTTTCGGCGGTTCGCTGGAGTTCGTCGTAGTGGCAATGCTTATGAGCCCATTTGCCCCGCTGGGTGCCTTTGTTATGGCGCTGATGGTGCAGTCCCGTCATTTGTTTTACGGTATTTCCATGCTCAAGAAATATGAAAACATGGGGTGGAAGAAACCGTTTCTCATGTTTTGGATGTGCGATGAAACATTTGCTTTGAATTACACAGCCACAGTGCCGCGTGATGTGGATCGGGGCTGGTTCATGCTCTGGGTATCCTTCCTGAATTATTTTTATTGGGTCAGCGGCGCTACGGTAGGCGGACTTTTGGGATCGTTGGCAACGTTTGATACGAAGGGGCTCAATTTTGTGATGACCGCGCTTTTTGTTGTTATTTTTCTGGAACAGTTTTTACGGGAGAAAAAACATTATACCGCAATGATCGGCGGCGTATCGGCAGTGGGATGTCTGGCCGTTTTCGGCGCGGAGTCGTTTATACTTCCGGCCATGGGTCTGATCCTGGCGGCGATTACGCTTTTGCGGAAGCCAATTGAGAAAGCAGGGGGATTTTTATGACGGAAATGCCTTTATATGAACAGGTTCTCACGATTGCTGTCTGCGTTCTGGCAACAATGGCAACACGGATGGTTCCTTTTTTTCTTTTCCGGCCCGGGAAAACTCTGCCCGCTTATATCCAATACCTTGGGAAGGCGCTGCCCTCGGCGGTATTTGCCCTTCTTGTGGTGTATTCGCTGAAGGACATTCATTTCTTTTCGGGAAATCATGGTGTACCGGAGGCGCTGTCTCTTGCGGTGACGGTCGCGGTTCATGTGTGGAAGAGAAATATGCTTCTTTCCATGGCGGCAGGTACGGCATGCTGCATGGCGCTGACAAGGGTTTTATAGAAAGCGGTAAATATGGAAAACCGGGGAAATATTTCCTCGGCTTTTTGAATCTCTTCCTTTGGAACTTATTCATTTGTACGCCTGCGATGATTTGCTTTATAATCATGGGGAGGCAGCCATAAATGCTTTAAGAGTTTAAAATTCCAAGAAGCATAAAAACAGCAATGAACAAGGAGATAAAAGCAATGTTCGGTTCAACGGATAAGATATTACAGGCGCTTGAGGCGGAACAAATCCGCCGCCTGAACCTTACAAAAGAAGATTTACAAAAATCATACCGTAAATTGGCGGAACAGAATTTTCCTGACGATCAAAGAATCCGATTTATTGCTGATTTAGGAGCCTGCAAAGATGCGGCATATCATTATCGGCTTATTTGTAAAGACTGGGAAGAAGATAAAAAGCTGCATTTAGAAAGCAGCTTTGATCAACACGGAAGAGAAGGCCTTGCGTTTTTATTTGAACAGCTGGATACAGTCAGGGATGAAAAGTTAAAGATATTGACCGCGTTTCTCATAGCGGGAACTCTTTCCAAGTTGAAGCATAGAGATTTTTATGTATCATTCTGCAATCGGCTTATTCCTGTTCTTGTTTCACTTATTGATACAAATGAAAATATTCTTCGCCGTAAAATTATCATCGCTTTCGGGTGGATAGGCTCATCAAAAGAAATTGATATCTTAACAAGACAAATATTCAGGGATAAAGATGCCCTTTGCCGGGCATGGTCTGCAGCAAGTCTTATGCAGATGTCATTTCATAGAGTGGAACGGGAAATGCTGCGGGCGAAAACAAAAGAAGTATTTGTTCAAGCCATTACAGAAGAAAAAGACTTGTATGCCTGCGGGATTATGATAGAAGCAGCGCAAATATTGTTCAGCAAAAAATGGATATCTTCAACTGCTGTAGAAAATATGGAGCCTGAAAAGATAGAGAAAGCAAGACAGTCTGCCATCAGGTTTTTGAGCAAGTGTTAGATAAAAAATATAGAAATGCAGGAAACAGTCAATCAAAAATAATGGTTTACTGTTTTTTGCTGTTTAAAAGTGGAAAGGGTGTCAAATGGAAAATACCAATAAATCAAAACGGTACCTGATAAACGCTTCGTACGGCGCATGTGCGGAAGCGGAACAGTTTTTCCTGACGGCGGGGACAGCATACTGCATGGCGCTGACGTGTCTATTGTAGAAACCGGCAGCAAGGGCGGGAAGGATGTTTTATCCGATACGGATCTCTATGCGGCTGCAGTGCGGGGAACCGGAGGATTGATAAGGATAATGAGGTAAAGTATAATAAACGGGAATGCTTTACGGGTGTGGAGTATTATCTTTACATGTAAGGAGGAACGCAGGGTTGTCTTTTTTTTCGAAATTATTGAAAATAATAAGCCATAAGAAATATCAAAAGAATCCGTTAGGAAAGAAACTTTCTCCTTTGCAGCAGTCTGTTTTGAATATAGGTGCTGTGAATGCGGAGCAGACCATGTTTTACTGTGATTCATTGGAAACCGGCTCTGAGAAAGAGGAAATTAGAAATAATTTAGCGGCTTACTATGATATTATTGATGAAGAAAGCGCTTTGCATACGCTGGAATGGCTGCTGGAACGAGGACACCGCGTATACTTTGATGCGATTAAGTTGTTTTCTGCCGGTATATCGCCGTCTATTACCGATGAAATCCTGACACCGGATGAACAACTCGACACACCCCGTTATATGAAGAATATGAAGGAGATGATAGAATCCCTGATAGAAAAAGGATATATCAGTTCCCAGGCGGATTTACAGAATCAATCTGTTCTTGCGTGGGACATGGGGCGGCTGGTGCTGATAGCGCGCTGCTGCTTTGAATGCGGATATATTACGGAAGAAAAAGCATGGTATTATATGGAAGAAGCACATAAGAAGTGCTGCACAGTGTATGGCGACTGGAAAGAATTTGCTTCGGGATATGTGATCGGCAGGTGCATGTGGGGCGGTATGAAGCAGATGCCCGGCGGAATCATGGGTATTGCAGAAGGACTGCTCCGCGATCCGGAGAGTCCCTGGCAAAAAGCACGGTTGCATGTATTTGAAATGTAAAGGAGAGTATTTATGGGTATGGAAATAGCATTGATACCGGCAGCTATGTTTATCATGGGTATTGGCATGATGATTTACATGAAGAAAAAAAGAGGCAGCCTGGCGCCGGGATACGCACAGCAGGAAATGAAGCGGTTCGTGAAAGAAATGGTGCCGCAGTTATCTGAGGAAGAATTTCATGTGATTGACTGCCCTTGGAATGCGGAGCATCATTTTGTTATCGCTTATACGGATGAAAGTATTTTCTTTATCCCCGCCCTTCCCAATCCTATGACGATGAAAATTATGAAGTACAGCGGGGAACGTGGAGCCGGACTGGGCAGTCTGGTCAGCCATACTATTCTTGGCAGTGATTCGGCGGACGGTGTGGAAATGGTGCCGGCCAGTGCCGTTTCCGGTGTGGAGATTGATGAAGGTGCAAGAAAGGTTCGTATTGCTGTCGGAGACGAAGTGAAAAAGTATCAGTTCAAGGAGAAGGACTGCTTTGGAGGCGACCATGAGGAAGCGCTCCGTGATTTCTTTCACTTTCTGCGCGGCATAAGAGGGTAATCCTGATATAAAAAGGAGTGCCTGTAAAAGGATCGGATTTCATGACAGAGGAGTCCGATCTTTTTTGTATGCTCCTTTCAGCTTGCCGGGGTATGACTGCATGTTTTAGCTTGCGGACGGAAGCGGCTGCCGGCAGGGAGAAAATATTTCCCTGATGGTGTTTTCCTATTGTTCAGAGGACCTGAAATGTGTTATCATACGCAATAAGCTATTAAGGACAGATCTTTTCCAAGGCGGAAGAGAAGTTCTTTTTCGGACTCGTCTGTCGGGGACGGTTCCTGTGGAAGGAATGGAGGGAGCATTATGGCAATTAAGAAGAGAATGGTAGGTATTGTCGGCGTAGGACATGTAGGTGCCCATGTAGCGTTTAACCTGGGGATGATGGGGATTGCCGATGAAGTGCTTCTCTGTGATTTGAAAGAAAGCAAAGTGACAAGCGAGGTACAGGATCTGAATGATGCGGTTATGTACATGCCGAATCATGTTGTCTACAAGGCGTCCGATTATGCGGGACTGAAGGACTGTGACGTCATCGTGAATGCTGTAGGCGATATCACGCTTTGCGCTTCCGGCAGCCGCGACGGGGAATTGGAAAACAGTGTGAAACAGGTGGCCGATTATGTCCCGAAGGTCATGGTCGGAGGGTTCCACGGACTTTTTGTGAGTATTACGAATCCCTGTGACGTGGTAGCGAATCTGATTGCCCGTAAGAGCGGCCTGCCGAAGGGGCATGTCATGGGTACGGGGACGCTTCTTGATTCTTCCCGTCTGATTCACGCGATATCGGAACAAACGGGCCTTGATTCCCGCGGCTTTACGGCGTTCATGCTTGGAGAACACGGAAATTCCCAGATTGTTCCCTGGTCGCAGATAACTTTTTACGGCAAGCCGCTGTCAGAAATGGAAAGTGATCCGAAGTTTCGGTTTGATAAAGAGGAAGTACAGGAGCGTACCATTAAAGGCGGATGGGTGACTTATTCCGGCAAGCAGTGTACGGAGTACGGCATTGCTTCGGCGGGAGCGACTTTGGTTCGCACGATTCTTCATGATGAAAAGCGTATTCTTCCCTGCTCGGCTCCGCTGGACGGCGAATACGGCGAGTCCGGTATTTTCTGCGGCGTGCCGGCTGTTATTGGCGCGAACGGCGTGGAAAAGGTGATAGAATATAATCTGACGGAAGAGGAGCTGGCCCGCTTTAAGGCGTGCTGTGCGACAATCCGCGCGAATATCGCCAAGGGCGACGCGATTCTCGGCGAATAAGGAAATGAAAGGCTGTGATGGAAATGTCACGGCCTTTTTTGCCGGCGCAGGCGTTTTATTTCTGTAATCGGTGGTTTTCTATTGAAATGTACATCGGCGCTGAGTACAATAAAAAATATATATGCCATTTTTATCTGAAAGAATGCAATCGACACATAGGGGGAGTTGCTTATGAGAAAAATCCAGAAGGTCTTGGTAGCTAACCGGGGCGAGATCGCTATCCGTGTGTTCCGTGCCTGCAATGAGCTGGGCATCAGGACGGTGGCTGTTTATTCCAAAGAGGATGTACTGTCTCTTCACCGGAACCGTGCTGATGAAGCGTACCTGGTAGGGGAAGGAGATAAGCCGATTGATGCTTACCTGGATATAGAGGATATTATCCGTATCTGTAAGGAGCATCATGTGGATGCTGTCCATCCCGGCTACGGATTTCTTGCGGAAAATGCGGAGCTGGCGAAACGCTGTCAGGAAGAAGGACTTATTTTCATCGGGCCGCGTGTGGAACATCTGATCATGTTCGGTGACAAGGTAAATGCCCGTATCCAGGCGGAAAAGGCGCAGATTCCCATGATTCCCGGCACAAACGGTGCTGTGGAAAGCTTTGATGAGGTCAGAGCTTTTGCCGAGAAATACGGTTTCCCTGTCATGATTAAAGCGGTCAATGGCGGCGGCGGACGGGGTATGCGGAATGTGGACCGCATGGAAGATCTGGAGGAGGCGTATCACCGCGCGAAGTCGGAAGCGAAAATGGCTTTCGGCAGCGATGAGGTGTATGTGGAAAAATGTATCATGAATCCGAAGCACATCGAGGTGCAGATTTTCGGTGATGAAGCGGGACATGTTATTCATCTGTTTGAACGTGACTGCTCTATCCAGCGCCGCCATCAGAAAGTGATTGAAATGGCGCCTGCCTGGTCGCTTCCGAAGAAGCTGCGTGATGATATCTGTAATGCCGCCGTCAAGCTGATGAAGAATGTCAATTACCTCAATGCAGGGACGGTAGAGTTCCTTGTGGATCAGGATGAAGAACATTTCTATTTCATTGAAGTGAATCCCCGTGTGCAGGTGGAACATACGGTCACGGAAATGATTACCGATGTGGATATCGTGAAGACACAGATTCTTATTGCTGAAGGCTATTCGGTGGATAGTCCGGAAGTGGCAATCGGTCTGCAGCCGACGATCTGGTTCAAGGGGGTGGCGATCCAGTGCCGCATCACGACAGAAGATCCGCAAAACGGCTTCATGCCTGATACAGGCAAGATCATTGCCTACCGTTCCGGCGGCGGGCCCGGTATCCGCCTGGACGCTGGTACGGCGTATACGGGAGCGGTGATTACTCCTTACTATGATTCACTCCTGGTCAAAGTAACGGCCCACTCGCTCCATGCGAAGGATACGATATACAAAATGCTCCGCTGCCTTGATGAATTTCGTATCAGCGGTGTGAAGACAAATATATATTTCCTTCAAAATATGCTCCGCACGAAGGATTTTCAGGAAGGTCTCTGTGATGTCAATTACATCGACCGCCATCCGCAGCTTCTGGATGAACCTGAAGCAATCAGCGACCGCGGTACGAAGCTGCTCCACTATATCGGAGATATCACCGTCAACGGCTATGCCGGGGCGGGTGCGAAAGAAAAACCCGATTTCGCTCCGGTAGCGCCTCTTTCGGCAGAGGGGGAAACAGTACCCCGCGGTACAAGGCAGATGCTGGAAGAATGGGGACCTGAAAAATTTTCCAAATGGGTCATGGATCAGAAAGAACTGATGATCATGGATACGACATATCGTGATGCCCACCAGTCGCTTTTGGCGACCCGTGTGAGGACACACGATATCATGAACGCGATCCGTTACACCGCATGTCATGTGCCGCAGCTCTTCTCTTTTGAAAACTGGGGCGGCGCGACATTTGATGTGGCTTATCGTTTCCTTGATGAAAGTCCCTGGGAACGGCTTCGCCGGATGCGTGAAGCGGCGCCGAATATCCTTTTCCAGATGCTCACCCGCGGCGCGAATACGGTGGGATATACGAATTATCCTGAAAATGTGGTCCGCCATTTCATTGATGAAGCGGCAGATAATGGGATTGACGTGTTCCGTATATTCGACTGTCTGAACCAGCTGAGCCACATGACGATTTCTATTGATGAAGTCCGCAAGAAAGGCAAACTGGCGGAAGCGTGCTTCTGCTACACCGGGGACATCATGGATCCGAAGCGGCAGAAATATTCTTTGAAATATTACACGGATCTGGCGAAGGAAATGCAGAATGCCGGTGCCAACCTGATCGCTGTCAAGGATATGGCGGGACTTTTGAAACCGGAAGCGGCATACGCTCTTGTGGCGGCGTTAAAAGATGCTGTGGATCTTCCGATACACCTCCACAGCCATGAAGGCGGCGGACTGACGCTGTACAGCTATGCAAAGGCGGCGGAAGCCGGCGTGGATATTGTCGATGTGGCGACAGGCGCGCTTTCAAACGGTACGAGCCAGCCGTCCATGACGGCGCTGTACTATGCGCTCCAGAACAATCCCCGCCAGCCGAAACTGGATATCGAAGCCTTGGAAACGATTGACCGCTACTGGCAGGGCATCCGTCCCTACTATGCAGGGGTGGACAGCCGGATGGCAAGTCCGAATACCACGCTTTTCCAGCATGAAATGCCGGGAGGGCAGTTCTCTAATCTCCGCCAGCAGGCGACTGCGGTGGGACTGGGAGACCGCTGGCCGGAAGTTTGCCGCATGTATGCCAGAGTGAATATGATGTTTGGCGATATTATCAAAGTAACGCCGTCGTCCAAAGTGGTCGGTGATATGACACTCTTCATGGTGCAGAACCATCTGACGGAAGAAGATATTTATGAGAAGGGTGCGGCCCTTGATTTCCCGCAGTCCGTGGTTGATTTCTTTGATGGGAAACTGGGTGTTCCTTATGGCGGATTCCCTGAAAAGCTGCAGAAGATTATTTTGCGCGGGGAAGAACCCCATCTGGAATCTCATCCGCAGGATGTGGACTTCGCCGCGGTGAAAGCAGAAATGAAGAGCAGGCATATGTCCACGCGGGAAGAAGATATTTCCTCTTACTGTATTTATCCGAAAGTTTTCAGTGATTATATGGACCGCTATCATCAGTATGGCGACCTGTCCGTCCTGGATACGCCGACGTTCTTCTTTGGCATGAAACCGGGCGAGGAAATCCGAGTGAATATAGAAGAAGGAAAGATGCTCCTTATCCGTCTTGACGGGATCACGAAACCTGACGGAGAAGGAAACCGCCGTATCCAGTTTGAGCTGAACGGCATGCCCCGTGAAATTAAAATTCATGACAGGCATGTGGCGGAATCTGCAGTGACCGCAAGGAAAGCGGATAAGGATATTCCCGGCGAGGTAGGGGCGACCCTGTCCGGTTCCGTCGTGAAAGTGCTTGCGGAAAAAGGCGGGCATGTGAAGAAAGGAGAGCCGGTGATTGTCACAGAAGCCATGAAGATGGAAACGACGATCACCTCACCGGTGGATGGCATTGTGAGTGAAATTCATGTGAAGGCGGGCAGCCGTATCGAATCAGGCGACCTTCTCATGGTGATTGAATAAGAGATAAAGCGGAGATAGAAATACAAAAAGAGTTCTTTCCTGACGGAGAGAACTCTTTTTGTATGGGATTCAGGAAAAATGGAAAAAGGTAGGGAAGTTTCCTGAAAGCGGTGATATAATACGAATGGAGTATTTCAGGAAGAATCCTGAAAAAGAAAGTTTAACAGGCGGATGCCTGGGAGAGGAGCGGATGATGAAATTTTATCGCTGTAAAAAGTGCGGCAAAGCAGTCGCTGTTCTTGGAGAGAGCGGGGAAGACATGTTCTGCAGGAATGCGGAGATTGAAGAATTGATTCCCAATACCACAGATGCTGCCGGTGAGAAGCATGTTCCCGTTATCACGAAAGACGGATCGAAAGTGCATGTGGCAGTCGGCGCTGTAGAACATCCCATGCTGGAAAGCCACTATATCACCTGGATTGTTCTGGAAACGAAGAACGGAAGCCAGCAGGTGGATTTGAAACCGGGCATGAAACCGGTGGCTGATTTCGTTCTTGCCGAAGGGGATGAAGTTGTAGCGGCGTATGAGTATTGCAATTTGCACGGACTGTGGAGAGGAGAATAAGGATGAAGAAGTATGTATGCAAAGTTTGCGGATGGATTTATGATGAGGCTTTAGGCGATCCGGATAATGGAATTGCCCCGGGAACCAAGTGGGAAGATCTGCCCGACGATTTCAAGTGCCCGCTCTGTGGTGTCGGGAAAGACGACTTTGAGATCATGGAAGACTGATCGGTGACGGACAAACTGCAGGAATGAAAACTCCTTCTCTGGCAGAGGGAGTTTTTTTATGGATCATTTTTTTAAGCCTTCATAGAGGAAGGGGTTTTGTTGCAATAGAGAGAATTAAATGATAGAATAAATCGATAGCATATTTTACAGGGAAAAGCAAGAGGAAAATATTAAAATAAAATATTTTAATAGCAAATAAGTTTTTATCTATAACTAAAATATTTTTATAGAAAGATATAGAGAAAATGTTTTAGGTGAAAATGAATTTATATTGCGGAATGTTTTTCGCTCGTGTAAAATTATGTTTTACAGTCTCTATTTATATATAGTGAGAAGGCTCGCGGAGAAAAGAGGAGCCCGGCTCAAATCGGGAACACTGATGAAGTACAGGATATTTTGTGGCTTAATCGGTGTTTCCTTGGCCTTGTCCTCTTTTCATCCCTGTTCCCATGTGTTGGAAATTCAGATTTTATATGGAAGGAAAGGGTGAGGCGTGGAATGCCTAACAGCAAAATGTTCAGACCCGTCCAGGTAGGTACTAAGAAAAGATATACCTACGCCAGATCTCAGGAAGTTCTGGGGATGCCCCATCTGCTCGATTTGCAGACCAAATCTTACGAATGGTTCTGTAAAGAAGGGCTGAGGGATGTATTTGCGGATATTTCTCCTATCGAGGATAGTGCTCATAAATGGGCGCTGCATTTCGGCGAATACTATTTCAAGAAAGAAAAGTACAGCATCGATGAATGCAAGACGAGAGATGCTACTTATTCCGCTCCGCTGCAGGTCAAAGTCCAGCTCGTCAATAAGGAAACCGGCGAAATCAAGGAGCATGATCTTTTCATGGGCGATTTCCCGATTATGACGGATACGGGCACATTTATTATCAATGGCGCCGAACGTGTTATTGTTTCCCAGCTTGTCCGCTCTCCCGGCGTATACTACAAAAAGGAAATGGACACTTTCGGGAAGGAAATCTATTCCGCCCAGCTCATTCCGAACCGCGGCGCGTGGATCGAACTGGAAACCGATGCCAACGGCGTTGTTTCCGTTCGTATCGACCGTAACCGCAAGATGCCCGTGACGTACCTCATCCGTGCGCTGGGGTTCTCTTCCAATGAAGAAATCATGGAGCTTTTCAATAATGATATCCATATCGAAGAGACGCTCAAGAAGGATGAAACGCAGAATACAAAAGAAGCACTCATCGCTATTTATAAAAAGCTCCGTCCCGGCGAACCTGCGACAGAAGAAAGCGGCACGACCCTGCTCCGCAACTTCTTTTATGATCCCCGCCGTTATGATCTGGCGAAGGTCGGACGTTACAAGCTGAATAAGAAACTCTCCTGGGAAAACCGCCTCAAGGGCCACCGTACGGAAGGGCCTATCGTGGATACGGAAACCGGTGAAATTATTATCCAGGGGAATGCCCTTATCGACGAGGAAGCCATCGCGATCCTGAAGAAGAGCGGCGTGTTCAGCAAGGTGGAAATGGTGGAAGTCATGACCCAGAAAGAGGACGGAACACCTGTCAAGGTGATCTGCTCCAATGGAATGCGTGATGACGGCTATCGGATTCTTGACCGCGCGGATATTATCGCGGCGGTAGACTATCTTTTGAATATGATCCAGGGCTATGGACGCCAGGATGATATCGATCATCTCGGCAACCGCCGTGTCCGCTGCGTCGGTGAACTGCTCCAGAACCAGTTCCGCATCGGCTTGTCCCGTATGGAACGTGTGGTTCGCGAAAGAATGACTACCCAGGATCAGGACAAGATGACCGCCCAGGCGCTCGTCAATATCCGTCCTGTTGTGGCGGCCATTAAGGAATTCTTTGGCAGTTCCCAGCTGTCTCAGTTTATGGATCAGACGAACCCATTGGCGGAGCTGACGCATAAGCGCCGTCTGTCCGCTTTGGGACCGGGAGGGCTGTCTCGTGAACGTGCAGGGTTTGAAGTCCGCGACGTGCATTATTCCCATTATGGGCGTATGTGCCCCGTAGAAACGCCGGAAGGCCCGAATATCGGACTTATTTCCTCGCTGTCCAATTACGGAATTGTCAACAAGTACGGCCTGATTGAAACGCCGTACCGCCGGATTAACCCGAAGACCCACGAAGTGACCAATGAATGTCTCTATGTGACGGCTGATATTGAAGAAAATAAAGTTATTGCCCAGGCCAGCGAGCCGCTGTCAGATACCGGCGCGTTCCTGAACCGGTATGTGGCCTGCCGCCGTGGTCCTGATGTTCTGGAAGCTTCTCCTGAAGAAGTGGATCTCATGGACGTTTCTCCGAAGCAGGTCGTTTCTATCGGTACGTCTCTCATTCCGTTTCTTGAACATGATGATACGAACCGTGCGCTCATGGGCGCCAATATGCAGAGGCAGGCGGTACCGCTCCTCCGCCCGGAAGCGCCTCTTGTAGGCACGGGTATGGAATGGGTGGCCGGCCAGGACTCCGGTGTCTGCGTTCTTGCAAAACGGTCAGGCGTGGTTACCTCTGTCAACGGGAAACAGATTATCGTCCGCGCGGATAACGGCGAATATGATACTTATGACCTGATTAAGTTCCTCCGGTCCAACCAGAGCACCTGCATCAACCAGCATCCCATCGTATACAAAGGGGACAAGGTCGAAGCCGGGCAGACACTGGCAGATGGCATGTCCACCGACGGAGGCGAGCTGGCTCTCGGACACAACGTGCTTGTGGCGTTCGTATCCTGGGAAGGATATAACCATGAAGACGCCGTGCTCATTTCTGAACGTCTCTGCAAAGATGACCTGTACACCTCTATCCATATTGAAGAATACGAGTGTGATGCCCGTGATACGAAGCTGGGCGAAGAAGAGATTACAAGAGAGCTGGCATCCGTCAGCGACGACGCTTTGAAGAATCTTGATGAAAACGGTATTATCCGTATCGGCGCCGATGTACGCCCCGGCGATATCCTTGTCGGCAAAGTAACGCCGAAAGGGGAAACGGAACTGACTCCGGAAGAACGTCTTCTCCGTGCCATTTTCGGCGATAAGGAAAGAGAAGTCCGTGATACATCTCTCCGTGTGCCGCATGGAGAATTCGGGAAAGTGGTCGACGTCAAGGAATTTACCCGTGAAAACGGCGATGAACTGGCGCCGGGCGTAAATAAGCTCGTCCGCGTTTACGTTGCGCAGAAACGGAAACTCCGCGAAGGCGACAAAATGGCGGGGCGCCACGGTAACAAGTGCGTATGCTCCCGCATCCTGCCTGTTGAAGATATGCCCTTTACTCCGGACGGACGTCCTGTCGATTTGGTGCTGAACCCCCTTGGCGTTCCTTCGCGAATGAATATCGGGCAGATCCTGGAAATTCATTTGTCCTGGGCCTGCCATATGCTCGGCGAAGAAATCAAGGAAGCCAAGACAGATCCCGTAAAGGCGAAAGCGCTTGAAAAGCGGCTCCGTGAAGCAGGCTATGATTTTGACACCTACGGCATGCCCGAATCGACAGAATCCGGTGTCCACATCGCGACCCCTGTATTTGACGGCTGCCGCGATGAAGACTTGGCTGCCACTCTTGCCGCCGCAGGACTTCCGGTCAATGCGAAATCCGATCTTTATGACGGACGTACCGGCGAGAAGCTGGACGGACAGGTGACGATCGGCTGGAAATACATGCTGAAACTCCATCATCTTGTCGATGATAAGATCCATGCCCGTTCTACCGGCCCGTACTCCCTTGTGACCCAGCAGCCGCTCGGCGGCAAGGCGCAGTTCGGCGGCCAGCGTTTCGGTGAAATGGAAGTCTGGGCACTGGAAGCATATGGCGCCGCGTACACCTTACAGGAAATCCTGACGGTAAAATCCGATGATGTCATCGGCCGTGTCAAAGCCTATGAAAAAATCGTCAAAGGCGAAAACATTCCGAGTCCCGGTGTTCCCGAATCCTTTAAGGTTCTTATGAAAGAACTCCAATCCATCGGGTTGGATGTCCGCGTCCTGAATGAAGACAAAGAGGAAGTTGTCATGAAAGAGCTGGACGAAAGCGATCTGGAACCATCCAATGGCGGCGAACGCTGGCATAAAGACGAAGTGAAAGCGGCCATGGAAGGTGAGGATTCCGTTTCCGCAGCCAGAAATGCCATGGAATCCAGCATGGCCGGAGAAGGGAAAGAAGTGCCGGCAGATGATACGGCTTCTTTCAATGATACGCTGGAAGCGGAAGCGGCGGCTCCTGCAAATGAAGAAGCGGCTTTTACTGAAACTGATATAGAAACTGAAGCGGGTCTTGTCGATGACCCGGATGCCTGATTTCCGGAAAGGAGCACTGAGCAATTGTTAGACGTAAATGAATTTGACTCCATGAAAATCGGTATTGCGTCTCCGGAAACGATCAGATTATGGTCTCACGGAGAAGTAACGAAGCCGGAAACAATCAACTACCGTACACTGAAAGCAGAACCGGACGGTCTTTTCTGTGAAAAGATTTTCGGACCGACGAAAGATTGGGAATGTAAGTGCGGCAAGTATAAAAAAATGCGTTATAAGGGCACGGTCTGCGATAAGTGCGGCGTGGAAGTGACAAGCTCCAAAGTACGCCGTGAACGCATGGGTCATATTGATCTGGCCTGCCCGGTATCTCACATCTGGTATTTCAAGGGGACGCCGAGCCGTATCGGTCTCATTCTCGATGTGTCCCCCCGCCAGCTGGAAAGAGTCCTTTATTTTGCCGCCTACATCGTAATAGATAAAGGCGAAACAAAGCTTCTGGACAAGCAGGTTTTAAATGAACAGGAATACCAGCAGGCCGTCCAGGAATACGGCGCGGGTTCTTTTGAGGCGCAGATGGGGGCGGAAGCTATTCAGAAACTTCTCCGCCAGCTGGATCTGGAAGCCTTGGAAAAACAGCTTCGCGAAGATGTGGACAGCAGCAGCAACCAGCGCAAAGTCCGCAGCATCCGCCGGCTGGAAGAAGTGGAAGCTTTCCGTAAATCGGGCAATAAGCCGGAATGGATGATCCTCACCGTGCTGCCCGTTATACCGCCGGACCTCCGCCCGATGGTGCAGCTTGACGGCGGGCGTTTTGCTACGAGCGACCTGAACGACCTTTACCGCCGTGTCATCAACAGAAATAACCGTCTGAAAAGACTGATGGACATGGGCGCGCCTGAAATCATCGTCAGAAATGAAAAACGTATGCTGCAGGAAGCTGTCGATGCCCTCATAGATAACGGCCGCCGCGGCAGAGCGGTCAGCGGCCCGGGAAACCGTCCCCTGAAATCCCTTTCCGATATGCTGAAAGGCAAGCAGGGCCGTTTCCGCCAGAACCTTTTGGGGAAACGTGTCGATTATTCCGGCCGTTCTGTTATCGTAGTCGGTCCTGAACTGAAAATGTACCAGTGCGGCCTGCCGAAAGAAATGGCAATCGAACTTTTCAAACCGTTCATCATGCATGAACTGATTGCCCGCGGTTTGGCGAGCAATCTGAAATCGGCACGGAAAAAAGTGGACAAGCTGTCCCCTGAAGTCTGGGACGTCCTTGGCGATGTTATTAAAGAACATCCCGTACTTCTGAACCGCGCTCCGACACTCCACCGCCTCGGCATCCAGGCGTTTGAACCGATCCTGTGGGAAGGCAGGGCGATCAAACTGCATCCCCTTGTCTGCCCGGGTTACAATGCGGACTTTGACGGCGATCAGATGGCGTGCCATCTGCCTCTGTCCGTGGAAGCGCAGGCGGAAGCGAGAACGCTCATGCTTTCCATCAACAATATCCTGTCTACGAAAGACGGCAAACCTGTCGCCATTCCTTCCCAGGATATGATTCTGGGATCATACTATCTGACCATTGTAAAAGAAAGCAAGGAAGAGGAAGACGCGCTTGACCCCTCGAAATTCCACGCCTTTACCAATTACGATGAAGTCATGTTGGCCTATGCACTGAACCAGGTACAGATCCATGATTTCATTAAAGTGGACATACCGGGACACGGTCTTGTCATCACGACCCCGGGGCGCCTGATTTTCAACTATGCCATTCCCGAACCTCTCCGCTTCTTCTATAAACGTCCTGATGGAAAAGAAGGTCTCGGTATCACCATCGGCAAGAAGCAGATGGGCAAACTTGTCAATGACTGCTTCAAGAAGCTGGGCTTCAAAGAAACAGGAGATCTCCTGGACTCCATTAAAGCCCTCGGATTCCATTATGCCCTTGTTTCCGGCATTTCTATCGGCATTTATGACGTGGCCGTACCGGAAGCCAAAAATGATATCCTGTCCGCAAGTGAAGCGCAGATTGAAAAAATCAAGGAATATTTCCGCCGCGGCCTGATGACGGATGACGAAAGATACAGGAAAGTCGTTAAAATTTGGGAAAAAGCGACTAATGATGTCGGTGAAGCGATGAAAGCGTCCATGACGAAAATGAATCCGCTCACCATGATGGCCCAGTCCGGCGCCCGCGGTAACGATAACCAGATCCGCCAGCTGGCGGGGATGCGCGGCCTGATTGCCGATACATCCGGTAAAACGGTAGAATTGCCTGTTAAGGCAAACTTCCGTGAAGGGCTGACCGTCCTTGACTACTTTACGTCTTCCCACGGCGCCCGCAAAGGTCTTGCCGATACGGCTCTCCGTACAGCAGACTCCGGTTACCTCACACGCCGCCTTGTCGATGTTTCCCAGGATGTCATCATTCGGGAAGAAGACTGCGATGTGCAGACACTCAATTTCGATCGTGAATGGAATAAACTGGTTTCCAAGGCGGCTGTCCGCAGCCGTTACAATGTCCACCGCGCTGAATTGGACGGTTCCATTCTCGAAGAAGACGTCATGAACCGGCGCAGCGGGGAAATTCTCCTTGTGAAGGGGAAAACACTGGATGCGTCCGATGTGGCCCTTATGAACCGTTTCCTCGTTGATTCTGTCGTTGTTACCGTTCCCACAGCGGAAGGAGAAGCGGGCGAACCGAAAACCGTTACCTTCGGTGTGGAGGATGTCGTGGCGGAATACAAGAGTATCGTGAAACATCATGTGACAGTCCGCTTCTTTGAAAAGAAATTGGAAACGCCGGCTCTGAACCGCAAAGGAGAAGAAGTGCTGGTGCAGGGAACTGTCCTTACGGCGGAAGCGGCTGAAAAACTTCTGGCTGCCGATATTCCGGTGATTTCCGTACGCATGGAAGGCACCGAAGGCGTAGAAGTCCGTAAAATTACGGAAGCCGGGGGTCTCATCGAGTCTCTGGCTGACCGTATCGCCGGCCGCTGCCCGTTGGAAGATGTGGTGAATCCGGAAACGGGAGAAATCATTGCCGCGAAGAATGAAGAAATCACTGACGACCAGGCTGCTGAAATTGAAAAGCATTATGACCGTCTGAAAGTCCGTTCCATTCTGACCTGCCATTCTGAACACGGCGTATGCGCGAAGTGCTATGGCAGGAACCTGGCAACAGGCCGCCATGTGGAAATCGGCGAATCGGTAGGCATCATCGCCGCACAGTCCATCGGCGAACCGGGCACCCAGCTGACCATGCGTACGTTCCATACGGGCGGTGTCGCAACGGCAGAAGATATTACCCAGGGTCTGCCCCGTGTCGAAGAATTGTTTGAGGCGCGCAAGCCGAAAGGCAACGCGATCATCTCCAATATCGCCGGCAAAGTCACCATTGAAGACTCTCCGGAAAATGCGAATATCAAGATTGTTACCGTGACCAATGAAGAGACATCCGATACCTACAAGATTCCGTTCGGAAAGAGGATTTCCGTCAATGAAGGCGATGAGATCGAAGCAGGTACTCGCCTCATTGAAGGGAATATCAATCCCCACGATATTCTCCGTGTCCTCGGCGTACAGGCGACCCAGAACTATATCGTCAAGGAAGTGCAGAAAGTTTACCGCTCACAGGGTGTTGAAATCAATGACAAGCACATTGAAATCATCGTCCATCAGATGCTCCGCAAGATCAAAATCGATGACCCCGGAGATTCCGAATGGCTTCCGGGACAGACGGTGGACATTGTGGCTTACCGCGTCATGAACGAACATCTGGAAGATGAAGGAAAGAAACCGGCGGTGGGTGAGAACCTGCTTCTCGGTACGACGAAAGCCGCGCTGGCGACAGATTCCTTCCTCTCGGCGGCTTCTTTCCAGGAAACCACCAGAGTTCTTACGGAAGCGGCAATCAAAGGGAAAGTGGATCCGCTTCTCGGCCTCAAAGAAAACGTCATTATCGGCAAGCTGATTCCGGCAGGTACGGGGCTTGCCCGCTACCGCAGGCTCTCCGTGCAGCATAACGCGGAACCCCGGACGGCGGAAACCGCTGATGGGCAAGCTGACGTGCAATAAGTATTTAAATAAAATATCCCGCTGTGTAATCCATAGCGGGATATTTTTTGTGGGAGACAGAAATGCCTGACTTGAGAAAATATCTCTAATTCCTTACAATGAAAAGATAAATGATATATTACGGGAGAATTCCATGTTCAAAAAAATCATGGCGGCTCTGTCCGCTTTCATTCTGGCAGGCTGTCTTTACGCGGATGCGGAGGATCTCGTCATCGACGGACTGGGGAAACTGTCTTTCGGGGAAGACGTGCAGATTACCGATGGAGGGGGCAGCCGCACGGAAACCATATTTAAGAAATCGGGACACCGGAAAGATTACGGGAAAACAGATTGGGCGGCAGTGATGTACTTCCTCACCACGCCTCCGGGAATGGACATGTACCCTGACCGGGCGCCGTACCCTTACGACTCCCTTCATCTGTACCAGATCAGGAAATCCGATATCCGCGGCACCTATTCCGCTTCCGTCTCTGTTGTGAAAGGAACGGAAGAAGCCTTCTTCCATGGGAAACGGGAAAAGGCTGCCCGGTTTTGGGAGCGCGCATTCCATGAAGATGCGACACGGCCGCACTCCCTCTTCGGCCTGCCGAAAATCAGCATAGAAGAATATCAGCGGATGCTGAACAGCCGTTTGGATGAAATCAAAGGGCAGAAGCTGCAGGCGGAACTGGTTTCTTTTTCACCGTGGCATGCCTATAAAAATCATGACGGCACCTATCGCTGGACTCAGGAAGCGCGGGTGATTATTTCCGACGAAAGACATCTGTCCTATCCGATGTGGGTCTATACGAATCTGTACAGGCAGGGCGGCATGTATTATCTCATTATCGTACAGGGAAGCCATACGGCGGCGGAAAAAATCGGGAAAAATTTACTTTATGCCTTTTACGGACTGGAAAGGAGCAGCACATGAGTTGGAAGAAAACGGCGGCAGTTTTTATGACGGCTCTCTGTATTTCCGGCGGCGCGTCTGCTTATAACTTGCAGTCCATTGCGAAAGCACATCTGCCGCCTGCGTTTACCTATCAGGATATCCCTGAACAGCAGGAATTGAAGTTCCACAATTTCACCTATCCCTATCACATGGGTCAGCTTTCCGTCATGCTTCAAAAAAGCCGAAAATTCGCTTACGGCTACATTATCACCGCCAAGCTGCCTCCTGCGGGGGCGGATACATTGAAACCGTTTTTCCGGGAATACCTGACCGTAAAAGAATGGAAAAGCCTTTCCCGCATGAACCGCGCCTTTCTGGATGAGGACTCGCCGCTGCGCAAAGGAGCGGAAGAGGTAATGAAGAACTGGGCGAAGAACGTGGTGGGAGAATTAGGAGAAGGCGTGAAAATCACCCTGTCCGATTTCGAGCCGTATCGCAAACTTACAGCCGACGAAGCCTATCTTTATACGATGGGTGCGAAAATTACCTTTGATTCCGACGGACTCATCCTGCCCTTTTACGGCAGAGCGTATTTCTTCCGTGAAAATGACCATATAGATGTGATGATGCTCCTTACTCCCGATGAAGGAAAAGAACCCCTCGTTTACGCCATTGATGATCTGGCGAAAGCGGCGGCAAAGGAGACGGATATGCAGGAAGAAAAAGAAGATCTCTCTGTCATGCTGGCAAAAGGCGCAGCAGGAAATTAAAGCGGAGAGGGGCAGCAAAGAAAACATTTACAATGCCTTCCCTGTAAACTATAATTGGAAATAAGAAAAACATTTGAAATATTACTTTGGGAGAACGATCATGCAGGGGAAAATCGTAACAGCCTTTATTTTTTAACCATGATGACGGGAGCGGTATCAGCTGCTCCCGTTTTAAATTACACAGGAGAGGAGCGGCTGGAAGAAGCGCGGCAGAGAGAAGAAGATCGGCAGGAACGGCTGTGCATGCCCCGTGTAGAAAATATAGGAAGCAGCCTGAATGAAAAAGAAGAGACGCAAGGTGCCGCGGGGCCCGTATTTAGAATAGATGAAATTATTTTATCAGGGCAGGAAGAAAAGTTCGGCTGGCTGCAGGACATCATACAGCCCCGTATTCACACGGACATGGGGATTTCATCCGTCAACAGGCTGGTAAAAGACCTGAATGCGAAACTGTTGGACAAAGGATACGTGACCAGCCGCATCGTGATTCCCGAGCAGAATATGAAAAACGGAAAACTCCTTCTCCGCATCCAAACCGGCAGGCTGCATAAAATCATCTACAGCAAAAACAGCGCCCTCATCCCATGGAAAAACGCATTTCCCATCAAAGAAGGAAACATCCTGAACATCCGCCGTCTGGAGCAGGGGCTGGAACAAATGAAATGCGTCAGCTCCTCTGACGTATCCATGAAACTCCCCCCTGCCGATAACATATGAGGGAAAGGATAAAAGAGATAAAGAATATGCAGGAAGAAATCGATTAGAAAGGCGGAAGGAATATATATGATAGATACATTAATATGTATAGTTTATATTTTTGTCGGAGCCAAATGGGTTTTAAAAAAAGTAGAAATAGAGACGATATCTGCTCCAACAAACTGGAAAATTATCGTTTTGAAATTTTTAATATGGTTGGTAGTGCCATCAGAAATTTTTATATATATTTATTTTTATGATAGTGGTATAGTGCGAATATTTTTGGGTGTGAGCGTGATGCTTTTGTATTTGATAGAGACCCGGCTGTTATTTAACGAAATGAGTAAAGCAATTGTGGAAAGTAATATTGATAATAGAGAAAAAGATGTTAAACATATTCTTGAAAAAAGAAAGTTTAGAATTCAACTTGGAATAATTTGTTTTGGTATAATTGCCTTTATTGCGCTATTAGTTGGGATTATGCCAGATTAATATATTTATTATTAAACAGCCTAAACAAACTCAAAGAAATCTTCAACAAGACAAAAGTAGAAGAAAAACAGGAACTTATCCGCATGATGAACATAGTGGGTAACCAAAGCACCCATGAAGCGGCAGATCACTATGGATGGAAAGAAGGCTCCACAGAAAAACTCCTTCTCCATGGAGCCATAGGCGCACTGACAGGAAGCATGAGCGGAGGGAACGCATTGTCAGGAGCCGTATCGGGAAGCGTGAACGAATTTGCCCTGGCGTACATGGAAAAAACAAAAGGAAGAAACTGGATGGACACTCACCCTGATACCGTACAAGCCATCAGCACCGCTTTAGGAGCCGTTGCAGGAAGCCTGACAGGAGACCGTACCACGGGACCGGAAAAAGGAATCTCAGGATTCATTTACGCAGAAAATATGAACTCTTACAACAAAGGAATCGCCTATCTGAAACAAGAAGGCTTTATACAAGACAGTGCCGTCAGCTTGTTCAAAGAATATAACTGGTACCTGAGATTAGGAGTGGACTGGAAACATCCCGCCGTCCGTTTACCGGGGATCCACGCAGATGTATAAAGTAATTAATTCTTCCGGTATCCCAAGGACAGCAGACTGTATAGCGGATGGAACAGATATCGTGCTTGGGGAGCTGATTTAATTCCGATCATTGCAGGGATAGCTGGTGGTGGTGCTGGTTCCATATTTGGGGTGCCGGCTGCAGGCGGAATTCTTGGAGGAATAGGTGGAGATTACCTTAAGGAATATGTAAAAGCAAGAATCCCTACTGATAAAGAAGAAGAAGTTAGAAAGTATTATCAGGAGGTAAAGAGGTAATGGAAAACTTTATTCTTGATAGTTTTGGGGCAACTATAAAATTGACGATCTTTTTATGTATGATTGTAATTTTTATAGTAAAAAGTATGCAGTTTTATATGAAGCAACATGAGTTTTGGAGTATGCAAGTCAAATTATTATATATTTTATTCATAAGCCTATATTTGGGAGGGAATATAGTCATCATAGGTGGTGTTACTGGAACACTTACGATGAATTGGGGCAGTATAGCTGTTTGTATGATAATTATAGGTACAATTGTGGGTGGTATTTTTGTTAGAACATTGAGAAAACGCTATGCAATGCACTTTTCAAAACAAGAATCAGAGAAATATGGGTTTGCGGAAAAAGGTCTTTGGATAGGAGGTATTGGGTTAATGGTTATTGTATTAATAACGTATCCATGTTGGTGAAGAAAATACTAACCGATAAAGAGAAAGAAATCCGATTGTTATATCGGGAGGTAAAAAAGTAAATGGAGAAAATATTACATCAAATACTAATAAATATATATGATTGGCGTATGTGGGTGGTTTTAATTTGTATTCCACTACTGTTTGTAGGGAGTATTTATAGTTGCATACAGAAAAGACATGATTGGGGACGAAAAGAGATTGTATTGAATATGGCACCTATATGGGTATTTTTATTGGGAGGCGGATTGGTATTTGCACATGTACTTGATTTGGTGGATTTTTGCGCCAATATGATTGGTGGGATACTTATGGGGGTTGGGAGTGTGATTAATGGGATGTTTGCAGTTATGGAAATGAAGAAGGTGGAGAATGCAAGAAAGAGGATGAAATATGAAGCATGGGTCAGTTTCATTGCAGGAGTAATAATATTGATACCGATATTAATGTTTTTTATTCCTGGATAAAGAATTAGAATAGGAAAGCGTTATAATATCTGGGCCAAAAACAATACAAACACTTAAAGGTAAGGTAGGAATCGGCATAGCACTTAATGATATCCAAAAGGACAGCAGACTGTATAGCGGATGGAATAGATATAAAGTGATAACTTCTGATTTAGCGCCGGTTATTTTTGGAACAGCGTTAGGGAGTGGTGGTGTTGCATTTGGAATGCCGGCTGTGTTTGGGCTTGTTGGCGGTGTGCTTGGAGATTATACGAAAGAATATATAAAAGCAGAGATACCAACTGATAAAGAAGAGAAAGTTAGAAAGTATTACCAGGAGGTAAAGAATAGATGAATGTACTAATTGCTGGTGGATTCTGGGCTATTGCCAAGTTTATGGTGCTTCTGTGCTGTGCCATTATTTTTATAATAAGGAGCTATATATTTCTATATAAAAACATGTAAAAAATGGAGAAAATTGACGAAAATATTCTATGTTATGACAATGGTGCCATTGTCTGCGAGCTCAATAATTACGTTGGGAGGGGTTTCTAATATAATCAAAGGTGATTGGGTAATAAAGGTGTTTTCTGTAGTGATTTTTGGTGGATTCATGGGAGGATGGTATGTGAAAAGTTTATTAAAAGAGGAAGGTATGCACTTTTCTAAAATGGAAATAGAAAAGTATAAATTCTTAATAAAAAGTTTTTGGGGGTCTAGTATAGCGTTATTGGTCATGGCTCTAATAATTTATTTGTAACGACTCTGTTTGTATGTGTGTATAGTGCAGGTGCATTTGGAGATTATACGAAAGAATATATAAAAGCAGAGACGCCTACAAATGAAGAAGAGGAAGTTAGAAAGTATTACCAGGGGGTAAAGAAGTAAATGGAATTCTTGGTAGAAATGATCAGAGTTAATGCATTTGACCCTCGTATCTGGATAATATTAATTTGTATTCCTTTGTTGTTAGTAAGAATGGTATATGTGAGTATAAAAAGAAAAAATAGTTGGGGAATATCTGGAATATTTTACAAATTAATACCATTTTTATTGCTTATATTTGGAGGGCTATTTGTGTTTGGTCATATTATGGGAATATTAAGCTCTCAGTTTGTCATAATAGGTGGATTTTTAATAGGGGCAGGAGGGATAATTAATGGACTTTTTCTTAGACTTGAAATGAAAAAAGAAAAAGATAGTAATCATATTATTCAAAAATCTTCAATGTTATATCAAAAGTCGATTGCCAGTTTTGTTGGAGGTGGAATAATATTACTTGCGATGATTTTATTCATATTATAGTTTTCAATAAGATTTTAAATTACTCCCCGTGAAAGGGAAAGCAGGAAGCACCACCTATGCAGCCATAGCAGACAGTATCATCACCACCACAAAAGAAAAGACAGACAAAGAAATCAGCCACGACACAGCAAACGCGCTTAACACACTCTCCGAAATCTTCGACAAAAAGAAAATAGAAGAAAAACAGGAATACGTAAACATCCTCTCTCAGGTAGGATACCGCCTCATAGGAGACATAGCAGGACACAAAGAAAACGAACTGTATAAAAAAGCAGAAAAAGCCAGAAAAGAGAATAACAGCATACTGGCGGAGAAATACGAAAAAGAAGCAAAGAAATGGAGCGAAAACGGAACCAACCGAATCGCCATGCACGGAATCATGGGAGCCTTAGTATCCAAAGAAGCGGGAGCAGGAATGGCAAAAGGACTGACAGGAGCAGGACTGAACGCCCTCCTGCAAAAAGAACTGGGAAAAATCAAAGACAAAGAAGTCCATAAAATAGCAAGCGCCGCCATAGGATACCTGGCAGGAGGGAAAACAGGGGCAGCCATAGCCTGGCAGGCGACAACCTTCAACTACCTGACCCATGAACAATATGAACAATATCTGGACGATATGAAAAACGCAAAGACAGAAGAAGAGAAGAAACGATTACAAAAAGACTGGGAAGCCATAGATGAAAGACAAAGATATTCACCAATATCAACGCCCGGTACATATTGGGACTTAAAGACGGGCAGACCATTTACGGTGAAAGAAGGAGGAAGTCTTTTTGAGCCAGTATTAGTTACAGCAACACGTGCACATGGAGAAACTATATTTGAAAGTGCGATGGCAAGCGGAATTAATACAAAAGTTGCCAAGTATCTGGGAAGAGAAACCGTTATCGGAGACGCACTTACCTTGCCGTGGGATATAGCACAAGACGCAGATGTCAATAAGTATGGAGTACAAGGAGCTAAAAGGCGGATTGGTATTGATGTTTATGGGAATTTAGTGGTGGTTAGTGCTACTGCTTTGACTGGAGGTAGTTTGGGTGGTACATTATCAGGATTAGCATCAGCGATGATTATCACAGAATTTAAAGATTTTGTGGCACCGCCGTTAACGACAATAGAAAGGGAAAAGGAGAATAATGAATATATTGAAAATATAAATAGAGAGATAGATTAAGATATTGTTGGAGGAACTTATGATAGATATATTAATATGCATATTGTATGTTGTTGCTGGAAGAATATGGATGTGCAAAGGCATCAGATTAGATTCAATCTCCGCCCCAACAAATTATAAGATTGTTATTATAAAGTTTTTGATGTTATTAGTAGTTCCTGCAAGTTTATACATATTTTTTTCTTTTTCGGCAGATAATAAAATGCGTATAATCTTAAGCACAAGTTTTTTATTAACAAATGAAATACTATCTTATGTATTGTTTTTAGAAATAAAAAAAGTACTCATTAATTATAATGAGCGGAAAAGAGAAGAGGTAGAAAGAATTTTAAAAAAGAAAAAATTCCGATTTGATCTGGGAATGGTAGGTTTTGGTGTAATAATTTTTATAGGATTATTAATTTGTGTTCTGCCTAATTAACTAGAAGAAGCTAAAGTATATGAATAAATGGCTGCAAATCGATGCTGAGCAAAACGAAGAATGGCTGAGAAAACAAGGAACAGGCACCTATATAGACCTAAGTACAATAAAAAAAGGAGATATGCCCGGACAAGTCATCCTTGAAAAGCATAACGGATATAAAGAAGTGCTAAACAAAGCAGCCCTGGATAAATCCAAAGAAATCGCGGCGGAAGGAATAGTAAGCTGGAGCGCGGCGAACTGGATAGAAAGCGAATATCCTTACCTGACACGAAAAGAAGCGGAGGCAATCGGGAAAAACCTTGTGAAGAAAGCAAGTCCATTGGTGGCAGGCGGATTTTATTTATATGGGATACAGGAAAACCACGAAAGATTTAAATCCCCATACAATGCATTTAAAGCAGATATCTTGGATGTATTGCCAATCTCAGCAGGGATGTTAGGAGGAGCGGTTGGAATGTATTTTGGTGGTCCAGTTGGCGCTTTTGGTATAGGAATATTAATGACGGGGGTTGTTGATTATAGGGTAGAACAATATAAACTCGAAATAGAACGTAAAGAAGCCGAGGGTATTAGTGATGAAAAGAGGGCAAACACTTGATGAAGAATATATATGATTTGTTATTGATAGTAATATGTATAGCGTTTTTCAGGTCATTTATTTTAAAAAAATATTTTTTTGAGAAAGAAAAGATACTTAGAGAAAATGCCCCTGTTATTTTTCTTCCGATAACAATTGCGCTTATTCTTAATATTTTCTTTATTGTGATGATTGATATAAAGGTAATTAATAATCATTTTGAGATGTATGCATATAATTCGCTGGAATTTTTTGGATTTGCCTGGGTAGGGCTTTCGGTTTATACAAGATGGAAATATGATAAGGAACATGAACATAATATGACCAAAGGGAAAGGTGCGATAATAGGAGTTATACTTCTTGTACTAATCTTGCTGTTTTTACACTTATAAAGAAGAACTTGTCAGTATAGGGGATCTCCAAATTTCGAGAGATTTAAAATCCCATACAACGCATTTAGCGAGGATGCATACGATACGTTGCCGATAACATTTGGAGTTTGGGGAACTGCAGTCGGTGTGGCATGGATTGGCTCTGCGGGGGCTGTTATTGGCCCATTGGCGGGTATTACAACTGCGGTATCTGTTGAATTAGAAAAGCAAAAGTGGGAGGAAAAAGAGCAAAATTAACAAAATAAAAGTGACATAGAAGAAAAGGAAGGAGCGATGAAATGATTACTTTCTTTTTTAGCCCTTTGTATGATGCCATTCTTCTTGGAGTATGTTTTGTATTAGTAAGAAAGTTTATTTTAAAAAAGAACTTATCCGCTAATGAACGTTTTTTCTTTCAGCATACATCATCATTTATTTATATTCCTTTTGCAATTATCCAAGTAGTATTGATTTGTTATGCCATAGGAATAAATAGAGGGTTATTTTATGAGGACCTATATTCTTTACATTACATATATAGTTTTCTTATATTTTTATGGATGATTTTATTATGTATTGCTATGGTTAATCGGGTGAAATATGGTCCGAAAGACAGAGAGCTTATAGAAAAAACTAAAACTGGAACTATAGCAATGGTTTTAATTGGTATAGGGGTAGTGTTATTTTATATTTTTTCTTGATTGAATAGGCATCCTGAATACACTCATACCGTCCATCAAAAGACAAAGCAGGAACAACCACGACATCCGCTGTATCCAAAGGAACCATAACCATCACAGACAAAGAAAACCAGAAACAGGACATAGAGAAACTGAACAGGAACACGGAAGACAGCCTAAACAAACTCAAAGAAATCTTCGACAAAACAAAAGTAGAAGAAAGAAAACGACTGCTGGAAGAACTGGGGATAGTTGGGAATCAAGCCATCCATGAGATAGCCTCCCACAATGGATGGAAAGACGGCTCCGCCGAAAAGGCAGCCCTCCATGGCATGCTGGGAGCCATTACCGGAGCCAAGAGCGGAGGAAGCGCGCTAAGCGGCCTGATAGCAGGGGGAGCCAATGAATATGCCATAGGATACCTGGAGAAGACCAAAGGGAAAGACTGGATAAACAAACATCCTGATACCGTACAAGCCATCAGCACAGCCTTAGGAGCCGTCGCAGGAAGCCTGACAGGGGACAGAAACACAGGAGCCTACATCTCCCAGATGGGAACGAAGTGGAAGTTACAGCTAATTGATTTTTCTAATAAAGAAGGGGGGATATAATTAATTCAATTGCTGGATGGAGGGGTCATTTTATCGCAATGGGGAAACTGTGGAAATCCATCCCTCAGGACTTATGGCAGAATTTGATAGCAGTCCTTCTGCCGGAGTTTCTTTAGCAATTGGTTATACATGGTGGGTAGGGAGAATTTATGGATAAGGATAATCGAAGGCTCATAAGGGTGAAGGAGGTTATATTAAATATATTTATCACGGTAATTCTGGCGTCATTTGGGATTTGGCTAATAGGTGGTATAACTTATAATGTCTTCCAAAAGGAGCAAATCCATCAACGAATTTTAGCGTTAGAAAAAAAGGCATATGATATAGAACCTCTGGAGGCATATGATGTATCTGATTTTCAATTAACAAACCGAAGAGCAATCATAGCAAAATCTATTCGAACCTATATTAAACCCATTACTTCTGATAAGTCGCCCCAAATAGTAAAAGAGGAATTTCTTCAATATTTTATGTCTCATGGATGGAATATAAAGCATGCATGGGAAAACCCTAAACCATACCTGCAAGTGCAAAATGATGACTATATTGTTACGTTAGATTTAGTATCTCAAGAAACTAATACTTGGCGTATGATAATTGCGTATAATAATTTTTTCGAAAGAAATAATTTGTAAAAATGCGAAGTATATGAAAAATAATTGAAAAAAGCATTTCCATTTTTGGTATTTACACAAAACTCAAAATTTCCTTTATTAGAAAAGCGTTTCTCCTGTGAATATAAACTCTTGTGGAGAAACGCTTTTGTCGTTTAATCAGAATCCCGGAATTAGGGTCACCTGGAAGTTATCATTGATGTATTTTCTGGTGGCTTCTGTCTGGAATATTTTTACAAATTTTTGATAGGTGGGGTTGTCTTTATCCTGCTCACGGGCAGCGATGACATTTACATACGGGCTGGTATTGTCTTCCTGGGCGAGAGCCGTCTTCGGATCCAGTCCCGCGGATACAGCGTAGCCGCCGTTGATGATGGAGGCGTCGCAGTCTTCAAGCGCTCTTGGGAGCTGGGGCGCTTCCAGTTCGATGATTTTCAGGTTTTTCGGATTGGAAGCGATATCGGAGACGACGGCTTTGACAGGATTGACGCCTTCTTTTAATTTCAGAAGGCCGTTTTTCTCCAGAAGAAGGAGGGCACGTCCGCCGTTGGAGGGATCGTTCGGAATTGCAACGGAGGCGCCGTCGGGTAGATCGGACAGAGTCTTGTGTTTGTTTGAGAACAGGCGGAGGGGAGCGAGGTAAGTGTTTCCGATGGGGACAAGTTTTGTACCGTTCTTTTCATTGAATGCTTCGAGAAAAGGAACGTGCTGGTAAGAGTTCACGTCAGTATCGCCTTGTGCCAATGCCTGATTGGGTGTGACATAGTCGGAGAAGGGGACGATGATTACTTTGAGGCCTTCTTTTTCAGCTTCTTTGGCGACAAATTCCACGACCTGCTCCGAGTAGCCCGGTGTCGTGCCGACCTTGATTTCATTCTTTGTTTCTGCCGGTTTAGCAGAGGCCGCATCTTTTTTATCGCTGCCGCAGCCTGCGATGAACCCTGCACATGCCAATGCGGCAAGGGAAATGATGACCGTTTTTTTCAGATTCATAATACATACCTCTCTTTTTTAAAAATAATTTTGTGATAAATTTGGAAACCGGAAATAAGAATGGCGGAAACGGGTAAAAAAAAACTCCATCCCCAGCAAAGGGACGAAGACCGTGTTACCACCCAATTTTGCCTGCACGTCACCGTACAGACCTCCATAGGTACGCCGGCTTGCGCCTTGATACCGCATCTCTGTAACGGGAGATCCCGGGCTGCTTTATTATTCGGCAAACCTGACTCGGAGGCCATGTTCAGCAAATTTTCCCGCACTCCTTTTCACCCGCCGGAGCTCTCTTTGGCAGTTCCATTCACTTACTCTTCTCTTCACAGTCATTATGTAAGTTGGAACAACTATACCATGCGTTTTTTTGTGTGTCAAGAAAAATTTTAAAGGAATTTGGGTTTGGAAAATCTTTTGACGATTTCTTTGTAATCAAGAATGATTTTTATTATCTGCCGCAAAATAGTTGGTATTCCTGTTTAATAATTGAATTAGGGAAAGCTATTTTATATAATAGGAATTAGGTAATAATTAAAGTTCAGGGAAAGAAATGAATTTTGTATCTGTATTTCATAAAAATTTTCAGTTGTGGAAAATGGAGAAGGGAAATCATGACATCAGGGAAAGAAGATTATTTAAAAGCGATTTACATTATCAGCGAAGATCATGAACTGGTATCCAACAAGGAACTGTCCGATATGCTCCATGTGTCGCCGCCGTCAGTGAGCGAGATGATTGCGAAGCTGCAAAAAGAGGGTTATGTGGACTATACCGCGTACAAAGGCAGCAAGATGACGAAGAAGGGGAGGCGGGAAGCGGGCAAACTTTTCCGTTTTCATGCGCTGTGGGAAGTATTCCTTGTGGAAAAACTCCATTTCTCCTGGAGTGAAGCGCATGAACAGGCGGATGGTCTGGAACACCAGACAAGCGACATGCTTGCAGAACGGCTCGATGAATTTCTCGGACATCCTGAACACTGTCCCCATGGTGACCCTATTCCGAAGGCGGACGGCAGCCGCAAAGGGCTTACTTTCCGTACGCTTTCCGATTTAAAGGAGGGGGATAGTACCACTATCCGCCGTATTGTGGAAGATTACAGCCTGATGGACTATCTTCAGGAGAAAGGTATCCATCCCGATATGCGGGTCACTGTAAAAGAAAAGGAACCTTATGAAGGACCGATTCTTCTTGCTACGGAGGCGGGTGATATTTCTCTCAGCTACAAAGCGGTGGAACAGATTTTTATTGACGAATAAGATGAATAGAATAATACGGAGAGCCTCATTTAGGGCTCTTTTTAATAGCGGCAGGCAGGTGCTTTATTTCCCTTTATGCATAAATGGCATATGAAACGGGGGAATACATGCAGAAAAAGTACGATGAAAAAGGCTATACAATTAAAGATAAATCGCTTATAATACATTTACACAATTTTGAATGATGTATACGGAAAAAGACAGAAATGTCTGCCGAAGGAGTAACACTATCAGGCGTCCCATGGGACACGAAACCGTGTACGGACAAACCTCTGGAGAGTGTCGTATATGACCGCCGAAGGTGCAGGGACGCGGGGAAGAGTAGTCCTCCCGTTCTAATCTCTCAGGCAAAAGGACAGGGTCGGTGCAGCAATGGAAACATGCATGCCGGCTCTGTTTTTGTCTTCAGGGCCGGTTTTTATATTGTTCCGTCATGTCCTGGTGTACGGAATTTTGAGGGTGGGAGTGAATGCGAATGCTTGACTTGTTAAACCAAATTGATGCGATTGTCTGGGGCCCGTGGCTCCTTGTTCTTCTGGTAGGGACCGGCGTATATCTGACCATCCGCCTCCGCCTTCTCCAGATGGTCAAGCTGCCAAGGGCCCTTCGGCTGATTTTCTTTGCCAGAAATAAAGGCGACGGCGACATTGACAGTTTCAAGGCACTCTGCACGGCGCTTGCCGCAACGGTAGGCACAGGAAATATCGTAGGCGTTGCCACTGCTATCAAATTGGGCGGCCCCGGCGCGCTTTTCTGGATGTGGGTAGCCGCTTTCTTCGGCATGGCTACCAAGTACGCCGAAGGCTGCCTTGCCGTTAAGTTCCGTTCTATCGATGAAAATGGAAATATCGCAGGCGGACCGATGTATTACATTGAGCAGGGGCTGGGAAAGAAATGGAAACCTCTGGCGCTGGCATTTGCTTTCTTCGGTACGCTCACCGCTATGCTCGGATCCGGTACGACTACGCAGGTCAATGCTATTACGTCTTCTTTACAGGCATCCATGGGTGTTCCTATCCTGCCCTCTGCAGCAGTGATTACCATCCTGGTTGCTATTATTACTTTCGGCGGATTGAAATCCATTTCAAAAACAGCGGAAAAAATAGTTCCTGCCATGGCTGTTCTTTATTTTATTATCACGGTGGCTCTTCTTGTTATATTTTCGGGAGAACTGCCCCATGCGCTGGCTCTCGTTTTTGAGGGTGCTTTTGAGGGGACGGCAGCAGCCGGCGGATTTGCCGGTGCGGGCATTATGCTTGCTATGCGAAGCGGTATCGCCCGCGGCCTTTTTTCCAATGAATCCGGCCTGGGTTCCGCGCCAATCGTGGCGGCAGCGGCAAAAACAAAATGGCCGGCTGAACAGGGGCTTATTTCCATGACAGGCACTTTTATTGATACCATCATTATCTGTACCCTGACGGGGCTTACCATCATCGTTTCGGGCGCATGGCTGGGGGATACCAACGGCGCAGCTCTTACACAGGCCGCTTTCAGCCATGGTTATGGCACTGTCGCGCCGATCCTTCTGACAGTTTCTCTGACACTTTTCGCCTTCACCACCATTCTCGGCTGGAACTATTACGGTGAACGCTGCCTCGTATACCTTGTGGGTGTCAGAGGGATTACTCCTTACCGCTTGTGCTATGTCGCCATTATCGCAGGAAGCGCTTTCATGCAGCTTGAAGAAATCTGGGCCCTTGCAGATATTGTAAACGGTCTCATGGCCATTCCGAACCTGATCGCCCTTCTTGGACTTACCGGTGTAGTCGTCGCGGAAACAAAGCGGTATTTCCAGCACCTTGCCATCCGTGATGCGAAATTGGTGGCTTACAAAGCAAGGCATATAGGGAAGAAGTGATTGAAAGTCAGCAGTCAGACGATGCGGCATATACGATGATTTGTCTGCAGCCGGGACATAAAAAAGAGAAAATGAAAATGCGGCACCTGTCAAGCGTGATGGGTGCCGTTTTTGTATCAGCAGATAACAGATGACAGCTTACAGCTGACAGATAGCAACTAGCAGCTAGAAGCTAAGAGCGACAGCGAAGGATCTATTACCATGGTAAAGAAAGCCGTAGGATGTCATCCGGGTAATAGATTCTTCACTCCGTGCTACTATTCCGCTTCCCTGCCTTCTCATATGGCATTCTTGCGTCCATTCAGAATGACCGGGGACGGCAAGGCGCTATAATGAGGAAAGCGTCAGTCGTCATCCTGAACGAATGTGAAGGATCTGTTTCTGCGATGAGGGAAGCCGGTAATACGTCATCCGAGTAATAGATTCTTCACTCTGTGTCACTATCCCGCTTTCCTGCCTTTCCTACACAGCATTCTTACCTCCGTTCTGAATGACGATTTAGGGGAAGCGCGTCACTAACGATAGGGAATGGAAAGCGTCATAATGAGGGAAACGTTAAGCGTCATCCTGAACGAACGTGAAGGATCTATTACCGTGAGGAGGAAGGCGGTAAAATGTCATCAGTGTAACAGATTCTTCGCTTTGTGTCATATTGCTGATTCCCGCTTTTCTCATAAAACATTTTTGCCAAAGCTCTGAATGACGGGAAACGGTAAGACGCCATCAAAGTAATGGATTCTTTGCTCTGTGTCACTATCTCGTCTGCCGTCTTTCTCACACAGCATTCTTGCTCCTGCTCTGAATAACTGGGGGCGGAAAGGGTGTCCGGGGTATAAGGGATAATTATTCTGCCGGATAAAAACCGCCTCTGAAGGTCAGATTCAGGTCTGACGGCCAGGACGGCATTTTAATATTTATAGGATGTATTTTTCAGCAAAAACGGCGGTAGAGTTTTTCTGCAGCTTCCACGTCTGTCATATGGAAGCGGTGGAGTTTTTTGGTAAGCATGCCGATAAAGGGGTGGGAGCGGAGGAAGCGGACCGCTTTTTCTTTTATCCCATTTTTATCTGTATCGGTATAGCCTTTTTCAATGGCATCCAGCCAGTCTCTTTCTTCCGCGTAGTTTATTCTGCAGATTCCGTGGAGAAGAAGAAGAAAATCCTGTATTTTCTGCGTTTCTTTCCTGCTGCAGTAGCGCTGGCTTTCCCAGTCGAGAAACGTAATTTTTCCGCCGGTGCTGTACAGGATATCCCGCGGCGCAGGACGGCCGTGGATGACATCCGCATTGTGGAGTGCGGCAAGAGACGCGCCTATGCGGTAGAGAAGATTCTTTTTTTCTTCAAAGGTGAAATCAGGATCTTCCATCCAATCTTCTATCGTGGGGCCGCCGTCACGGGTGACCATGTATTCGGATGTGAGAACTTCAATTTGCGGAACGAGCCCGGGGCATGCCTTCGCGGCGATGGCAATTCGGGCGACTTCGAAAAGAAATTCCGTTTCCGGAGGCTGTTTTACCAGCCGGTTTCTTTTATTGCTGTACTTTCTTTTGATCCAGAAAATGGTATCATCGATTTTAAATCGTATATTCTTTTGATCCGGGTGGCAGGCGATTTCTTTTTCCGCCGCTTGTTTTATGATTTCTGTATTCATGATTTCCTTGTGTGACGGTTAAATACTTTTAATAGATGTATCCATCTTAGCACGTTGACCCGATTTTTCAAGTTTCATGGAAGAGCCGGCGGCTTGAATAATCGGTTTATATTTCCTATACTGGACGTAGAATGATGAGAGGACGCAGGGGATTGGAGCGGTGCGCGGGAGGACATATGGAAGCGGATGAGTGGGAAAGAACGGTTTGCGGTGAAAGAGGAAAAGAGAAATCTTTTTTTGGAGAGAAATTTTCTTCTCCTCTCGGTTTATGTTGTTTCTTTCTTGCCGCTTTGGCGGTTTTCTTCCGGAGCCCTTTAGTTTCTTTGACGCTTCTTTTGCTTCCGCCTGCCTGGGAGGATTGGAAGACGGGGTATGTTTCTGATTATTGGAGCGTTTTCCTTGCAGCGGCAGGGTTGGGGCACAATGTTTTTTACAGCCGTTTGACGGATGGTTTTATATCCTGCGCTTTTGTTCTTGGCCTGTACGGGCTTCTCTTTCTGCTGGCAAAGCATGCCATGGGGGCGGGAGACATATTTCTTTCAGGTGCGGCTGCATTATGGCTTGCGCCGGTTTCCGTACCGTTTTTCCTGTTTCTTTCCTCTTCCTCCGCGGCTATTGCAGGCATGGTGCTTCTTTTCCTTGGCAGAATGTCCCGCAGGGAGGGGATTCCTTTCTGCCCGTTCATCGCGTTGGGAGGTGTGGCGGCATATGGCGCGGAAGTATTTCAGCTTCCGTTCTTTCCATCGTGGCACTGTTTTATTTGAGGCTCTTCTGGTTTCGGTTATTTTATCGCTTGCGGCGCTGGCAGTGATCCCTCTGTACACGGGATGGCGGAGCGAGAAAAGGCTGGAACTGGCAGCGGAGGAAGTGGCTTCGGCGATACGGCAGGTGGAAATCCTTGCGAAAAATGAGTCGGCCGATTACCCTTCTATGTCGGAAGGGCTCACGTTCTTTTGTGAAACGATGACTGACGGCACGGGACGGTATTACACGAGGAAAGGGACGGAGCGCGTGAATCCGAAAGGATATCTGCCCAAAGGGATCCGCGTGGACGGAGGGAAGGCCTCGCTCCGTTTCCGGAAAGACGGTTTCGCGGGAACAGGAGAAGAATATAATATATTTCTGACCACCGACAATGGGAAATACGGGCGGATGATTACGGTAGCCATGTACACGGGGCGTGTCCGTGTAAGGAAAATAAAATAGTGGGAAAGATCGGTTTTATGGTAGAATGAAAATGTATCAGGGAGATCTGATACATCATTAAAGGAAAGGATTCTTTCCACGGATCATGAGCTGATCCATTTAGTATTTGTCACGAATTTTCGTGCACCTGTTATTTATATAAGAAAAGAGGAATTTTATATGGCTTATTTTATTACCCCGAATGTTACGGCGGATAATTCCGCTTTCCCTCTTCGGCAGGCGGAAGGGAAAGTTCTTGGCCGCGTCCGTTCCCTTGTCAAGGGATCCACGCCGCGGGCGGGAGTGAAGGATTACCGCTTTTTTGTCGATCCTTTATCATCGCTGCCGCCTGAAATGGGAGAAGGCCCGCGGTTCGGCTTTACCGGATTTATGAGCCGCAGCGGCTACGGTTTCAATGCTTTTGCCGGTGAAGAGGAGGCGCTTGCCAGATTGCAGGAAGATCTGGGCGGTTCTTTCGTGACATTCACGCCTGCTCTTAGAAATAATAAGTTTTTCGTCCTTGATGATTTGAAAAAGGAAGGACGCACCCCTTTCATGGAACAGGATGAAGATTACCGTCCCGTTCCTGCTTTTGGACGACAGGGAGAGCCAGCGATGGAAGGGGATATTAATAAGTTCTGCCGCCATCTTTTGGAGGGGAAACCTATACCCGGCCTGTCAAAAAAATATTGGAACAATGATTTTACGCCCTACTTCATTGCTGCAGCTGCGGAGCGGCACGATGGAAAGTTGGGCGACTTTGTTCTTTTTGCACCTTTGGACGGCGATGCTTTTGAAGAGACGGTCATTGATGAGGGCGGCGCGTATTTTCACGGTGGCCGTCTCGGGTACAAAGTGATTGACATCTCTGACGAAATCATGGCGGGCCACGTTCTCCGCTGTACCAATTCACCCCTTTGGTTCGTACCTTTTGAATATATTGAACGCTTGAAGGAGGGGATGGAAGAAGTGCCGGCTGACGGGGATATCTTATCCGCCCGCGGCATTGAAGAAAGGCCGGTAGTATCTTTTGCGTCCGCCGCGGAAACACCTGCGGGTTTGGGAAATATCCTGCCTTCCCTTTTGGAGAAAGACACTTCTGAAAGCGTGACTGCCGGAGAGGAAGGACCGGCAATCGATGAGAAAGTGGAAGAAATAGAAATGTCTGAAGAAACGGAGGAAAGACCGGACAGGGAAGATGAATTCCTGAACCGTTTTTCCGCGCTTGCTTCTTCAAAAGGACTTCTGTATGCGGAAAAAGATTTGATCAATTTCCATATTTCTGTGAAATCTTCGCGCCTGACGATCCTGTCGGGGATGAGCGGCACAGGGAAATCACGTCTTGTCCGCCTTTATGGCGAAGCCCTGGGACTGCCTGATGACCGCATCGCCGTCGTGCCTGTCCGCCCGTCATGGATGGATGACGGAGATATCCTCGGCTATGCGGATATGAAAAATATGATTTACCGCCCTGCCGACACGGGCCTTGCAGAGCTTCTTCTTGATGCGGAAAGGCATCCGGAGGAAATGTATATCGTTTGCTTTGATGAAATGAACCTGGCCAGAGCGGAGCATTACTTTGCCCAATTTATTTCCGTACTGGAAAAAGAGGAGGATCCGGTTATCCGCCTGTACAATCCGTCGCTCCAGGGGCGCCTTTATAATGGGGACGCCTATCCCGCGGAAATTTCCATCGGAAGAAATGTCATTTTCACCGGTACGGTGAACGTGGATGAATCGACGTACCGTTTTTCCGATAAAATCCTCGACCGCGCAAACATGATTACTCTCCATCAGGAACGATTCAGCGACTGGCTCACTGCTGAAAAGGCGGAGCCGCCGGATCTGAAGGAAATATCCTTTTCCCAGTTTGAAAGTTACCGGAAAACGGGGGATATGGAACTCACGGCGCGGGAATTGGAATTCCTTGATACGCTGAATGATGCCCTTCGGGAAGGCGGTGTCCAGGGGTGTATCGGTTTTCGCGTGGCGCGCCAGATGGACAGATACTTAAAGAATATTCCAGAAAATGACGGTTTCGATCGGGAAGCGGGACTGGACTGCCAGCTGGTACAAAGGATACTTACCAAAATACGCGGCTCTGCCCAGCAGCTGTCTGCTTTGCTTTCTCTCTCTGACAAAGGCGAAGTGGAAGGGCGTTTAGTCAAGGTGCTTGACAGTTTTTCCGATCTTTCCGATTTTGAGGAATCACGATGTGCCTTGCGTGCTAAAGCACAGGAACTGAATTTGTATGATTACACGGTCTGAACGGTCAGGAGAAAAACGGAACCGGATATTTTCGCCGGGGAGAAGGAACCGCCGTGAAAAGAAACTGCCCTTCAGGCTTTCTTTCATTACAAAAGGCGACGGCGGCCGTGTTTACCCGTTTACCCGGTTTGTAAACGGAGAAGAAGCAGTTTTGGAAGAATCCGCCGGTGTGAGTCTCGTGGAAAATCAGGATATCTGGCTCCGCTTCGACGGGCCTCCCGATTTCCGTTTTACCATGGACGGGCTCGATGTGGTGACGCTGCCCCATGCGGAAAAGATTGACGGGCAGAGTTATCTCCGTCCCGGATGGAAAGGAGAACCGTTCCTTCTTTTTGAGGGGAGAGACTTCCCGCTTGTTCCCGGTTACTATGTGATTACCGTGACAGGCGCGGGAAAAATATGGCGGGGGCTTTTGGAAATCACCCCCAAGTTCATGGGACGGCAGAGCTGGCAAGCTATGCGTGAGGAACTGGTAGAGGAAATAAAAGATCTTTCCTTCGATTTTATGAAACGGAGTATCCATATTTCCCGTTCCATGGAAGGCGAACTGGGGCTGAAATCTGCCATGCTGCTCCGTTTCTATGCCATCAGCGAAGAGTCGGACCGTGTCGTGCAGGTGCTGGGGGAACTGGCGCGTACGGCAAATTCCCGCATTGTCCGCAAACAGGGTGTCGTAAGGAGCAATCGGGATGCCGCAGGCGCCCATATCCGCTGCGCATCGGGAAAGTCGCGGGAAGGGACGCCCGTCCTGCCTGTCATTTGCTCGGAAGTGACCTGGAACGTGGCGGAGAATCGTTTTGCCAAAGCTATTTTACAAAAGCTGGATGAAAATCTCCGTTCTTTTGTACAGGAAATTGACGATCATGCACGGCGGCTGGGAAAAGTACAGGATGCCAATGCGGGGTACTATAAAAACCGAGATTTTAAAAACGGGGCCAATACGCTTTCTCATTTTGAGAAATACCGGGCCCGGGCGGTGCATATACGAAATGCGATCCGGATGGTGGCAGAGGCGACTTGGTTTCATGAAGCAGAAAGCGGAATGCCCGAAACACTGCCCATGACTGTTTTTCTTGACCCCCGTTATTCCCTTTTGTACAGGCTGTACAGAAATTTGAGAAATCCTGCCGACAGTCTTTCCGTATCATCTTTCTATCAATTCCAGTGGAAGCGGACGGATAAACTGTACGAACTTTGGTGTTTCCTCCAATTCATCAAGGCGCTGGAAGAAAAGGGGTGGGAGCTGGCAACGGGCCCTGCCGTGGTACAGGAAGACGGGAAGTACCGTCTGTCCAGCCTGGAAGAAGGAACGGAAATTACTCTGTCAAGGAATGATGAAAAGATCCGTCTCATTTATGACGGCACTGTGCCCCAGCATGCATCGGACACCGACAGGGAAACGGATCCCCTCTATACGAATAATGTCCACCGCCGTCCTGACCTCCGCATGGACTACTATCGGAACGGAGCGTATAATGGCTCTCTCGTGGCAGATTTTAAATACCGTGACATTTTTTTTCTGTGGCGCGACGCGGCAAGAAGTGCGGGCATTCGTACCCAGTTCAACGCGTACCGCGATATGAATACGAAATTTTACCGCGGCATGGAAGAAAGCGATTCTCTCAGGAACAGCCGCCCTGTAAAAGAAGTGTGGGCGGTTTTTCCGAAAGAAATACCTCCCCGCGGAGATGAGGATTTCAGTCTTCGTTTCATTTCTCTTGCTCCCGGTCTGAAAGCGAACGGGAATCTGGCGGAGATGGTGGAGCGGTACATTGTTTCTCTGAATGAAAATTAGGACAAAAAAAGCGTTTGGAACCAAACAGTCCAAGCGCTTTTCAATTTACCGGATATGGTCTTTGGGAATCTGTGCCTCGCAGAGGTGGTGGATTTCTTCCGTATGCCTGCTTTCTGTAAGGAAGTAAAGGAAATCACCGGAGAGAAGTTTTGTATCAGGGTCGGGAATCATATCTGCCCCCTGCCTTTTGATATTGACGAGTACCGTGTGAGACAGACGGGGGATTTCCTCCACTGTCCGGTTTTCGAGGATGGAACCGCTGCCCACGGGAACTTCCAGAATATTTCTTTCTTCGTCGGAAACGGGCGTAGAACCATTGGACAGGGATTTTTTCAAGAGAGAATCATAAATCGGCTGGCCTTTCAGCAGTTCCGCTGTGACATAAGCTACGGCGGAAGCGAGGGCAAGCGCCGTGAGGTGATGGAAGTCACCTGTCATTTCCAGAATGAGGAGCGTCCCCGTAATGGGAGCGCGGATACTGGCGGCAAAGAAAGCGACCATGGCAATGATAATAATGTTTGGCAGGTAGAGGGCGGATAAAATGCCTGCAGAGATGAGGAGTTCCCCCTCCAGGGAGCCGATGAGGGCGCCGATGACGAGAAGAGGCAGGAAAAAACCGCCGGGAACGCCGCAGCCGTAACTGATGAGGGTGAAAAGAAATTTTGCCAGAAGAAGCGCCGCAAGGAATCCGAAGCCGTACCGTGCTTTTGCCAGCGAATCGACCAGCAAATTTCCTCCGCCTAAAACATCGGGCAGTGTGAAAGCAAGAATCGTCGATGCAAAGAGGGTAAACATGATTTTCATATATTGGCTTCTGAAGATAGGAAGACCATAAAAAGCGTCCATATGGAGCAGGCCGTAATTGAAAACAATACCTGCAAAACCGCAGGAAACGGCAATAAGCACTACACACCACAAGTATTCCGACGGCAGATGGACAAGAAGAGGAAAGGAAAAACTTGTCGCCGATCCGAAAAAGAACTGGGACACAATGGTGGCGGAAATAGCGGAAGCCATTGTAGGGAGAAGGACAGCGCCCGAAAAATTGCGGTGGAGCTCCTCCAAAGCGAACATCGTTCCCGCCAGGGGAGCATTAAACGCCGCCGCAAGACCCGCGCTGGCGCCGCTGGTGATGAGATACCGTTCCTCCATGCGTGTCCGTCCCATGAGGCGGCTCAAGCCCTGGGCGGCAACGGCGCCGATTTGAATAGACGGCCCTTCACGGCCCAGAGACAAGCCCGCGCCGATGCCTAAAGCACCTGCGGTGATTTTTACCCAGAGAATGCGGAACCATTTCATTTTGAAGAAACCGAGAATGACACCCTTCACCTGCGGAATCCCCGACCCGGAGGCCATGGGGGCGTATCGGCACATGCCGTAAAGTGCGCCGCCGATGAAAAAAAGCGCCGCCAGCCACCAAAGGAGGGGGAGGAAATCGGAAATCCCGAAAGACGGGATAATGATTTCCTGAAACAGACGGCGGCGATAGGTATCAGCCAGTCCCAGGAGGAAACGGAAAAGGGCAATCAAAAGACCGCCGGCGATTCCGACGAGGATTCCTTCCAGAAAAAGGCGGAGACGGAACCGGTGCCAGTGATCAAGAGCGAGATATGTTTTGAAAAGCTGTTTGTTAAACTGCAGGCGGGATTCTTCTCTTTCCGCCTTTTCCGATTGAGAGTCCATAATCTTTCCGATAGAAATAAGCCGCGAAGATGCTGCAGACTGAAAATTAAAGTTTAACCTGGTAAGTGAGTACCGCGTCGATAGCGGAAATGGCATTTTCCCAGGTGAGGTAAGAATCCTTCATCTCCCGGGCGTAAAATTCATCTTTTACGTACTTCGCATTGATTTCCACATTCAATCTGGCCGCACGGATACAGGAAACGGCTTCTTCTGCGGCGATAACCGTGTCGGTGATGACATTCTTATTGCAGTGAAGCAGAAGCTGGGTAAATGCGGGGAGCAGTTCGCTCATAGCGTCTGCCATCCGGTAAGGTGCTTCTGCCGATTTTTTAAAAGCCGCTTCCAGATTTTCTTTCCGCTTCATGTCGGCAGGATCCCTTGGTGATTGGAGAAGCGCCATCAATTCACGGAAGTTTTTTGCATCTTCATCCATCAAATCAAGGAAAATAGAGCGGGCTGATTCGAAAATGACGGCATACTGCTCTGCTTTTTCACGGAAGTCATCAGTATTCTTTCCGGAGGAAGAAAGGCGGGAAACCATTTCTCCCAAGGCACAGGCCTGTGCTCCGATGAGTCCCGCAGCAGCACCGCCGCCGGGAGCGGGAGCCGTAGAACCGAGAGCGGATAGGTAAGCATCAATCGTCATTTCATGAAATTTAAGAGACATAGGACCTCCTACAGGTTTTATTACTCTTCTTATTATATAGCTCCGGGCAAGACAGAGAAAAAGTAGAAGGAATCCACCGCGTACAAGAGCTTTTCTCCGGAAATTTGAAATATTGACGCCTGTGGGCAAGCATGGTATAATACATTCCGTTATACAGCAGGTGCTGTATGACAAGATGCGGCGGGTGTGGTGAAGTGGTTAACACGGCGGATTGTGGCTCCGTTATGCGTGGGTTCGACCCCCACCACTCGCCCCATTTTTTTTACACAAATCTATACGGTTTGCAGGATAGGATCCATTTTCCATAATGGGGGTATAGCCAAGCGGTAAGGCAACGGACTTTGACTCCGTTATCGGTGGTTCGACTCCACCTACCCCTGCCAATATATCGCGCGGACAGCCGCGTTTTTTTATTGGTATTTTTAAACGGTGCTGTACCGTAGACACGCATTTTTGTATGTGTATCTGTCTGTGGACTGCAGATTTCATGGTTTAAATTTATGCGAGAGTTTTTACATATTAATGATTACTGCATCTTTCTATCATGAAGGGAAGGCAGATTAATTTCTATTGATTATGAGATGAATATATATAAAGAAAATCATTGTTTTTTCTGATGGTTGTGATAAAATAAAATTCGATTCATCCCGGATGCGGACAGACACCCGCCGGGGGGATGAAAGGAGATTGGAAGAATGAGCAGCTCAGTACAGTTTTATTTGGCGATTTTTATTTTTCTCATGACTTATGCGGGCATTATGTCAGAGAAAATACATCGTACGATTTGTGCTCTTGCCGGCGGCGGCGCTATGATTTACTTTGGCCTCGTTACGCAGGAGCAGGCGATTACAGAATTTATCGATTTCAATACACTGGGACTTTTGACGGGGATGATGATTTTGATTTCCGTTGTGAAGCAATCCGGTTTCTTTCAGGTACTTGCGTTGTGGGCGCTGAAGAAATCAAAGGGATCTCCGCGGGAGCTGCTGATTTTGCTTTCTATCGTCACGGCGGTGGGGGCGGCGCTCATTGATTCTGTCACGGCGGCACTCCTGATCGCGCCCATGACGATTTCCCTGTGCCGCATGCTCCGTATGTCTCCCGTGCCTATTCTGATTTCTGAAATATTGATGTGCAACATAGGCGGTACGGCACTTATGATCGGGAATCCGCCAAACGTCATGATCGGTTCCGCGACACACCTGGATTTCAATGACTTCCTTATAAATCTGGCTCCGGTCGTTGTCATTACGGTCATTGTTATCCTGATTGCGGTTCTTCTCATTTTCAAGAATGATTTTTCCAGTGTCCGTATGAGTGCGAAAGAGCTGGAAAAAATTGATATTATGTCCGGCGTGGAAGACAAATCTATTTTCAGCCGTTCGCTTATGGTTCTTGCGTTTACGGTCCTCGGCTTCGTTGTCCATTCCCATTTCGGTCTGGAATCGGCAACGGTCGCCATGACGGGCGGTATGGCGGCACTGCTCTTCTGTGGTATCAATCCGGAAGATGCTCTTAAAGAGGTGGATCTGGACACACTCATGTTCTTCATGGGGCTCTTCATTCTGGTGGGGGGCATGGAAAATGCCGGCGTCATTACGGCAATTGCGGAAAAGGGTATCGAAATGGTGGACGGCGACAGCCACCTGATTACCTTCCTCATTTTGCTTCTTTCCGGTGTAGCTTCCGCTTTCGTTGACAATATTCCTTTCACGGCGACAATGATTCCTCTGATCCAGGATATGCAGTCTCTCATGAATCTGCCCCATGCGGATTATATGTGGTGGGCGCTTGCGACCGGTGCGTGCTTCGGCGGCAACGGTACTATGATTGGTGCTTCACCGAATGTGATCATGGTGGCTATCGCGGCAAAAGAAGGGTTCAATATCAGCTTTACCGCTTTTATGAAATGGTGCTTTCCGCTGATGCTTCTGTCTCTTTTTGTGGCAGGGTGTTACCTTGAGACACGGTACTTCATTTTCGGTATGTAAATAAATAAAATAATATAATAGAGTAGAAAGCGCTTTTCTTCGGAGAAGCGTTTTTTCTGTTGTAAAAGACGGCCTTAATGAAATATTTAATATACGCTTATTGCTTTTCTTTTGTGTGGAATTGGCCGAACTAAGATAAATGAATAAAATGGGAATTTTATGTGTATGTCCATTCCGCAAATAAGATGGTTCTGCGAACCTTTTCTATTTGACTTTTTTGTATTAGTGGTATACTATAATTTCTGATGTAAAGAATATAGTATACGTTTTTACATATCATTCATTGACTAAGGAGGGTCATGATGGACGCAAGAGAAAATGCTTATGTACTGTGGTTTGATGAGCTGCGCCGCGCGGACGTGGGACTGGTAGGAGGGAAATCCTCTTCTCTGGGGGAACTGACTTCTTCCGTGGATGTGCCTGTTCCGTACGGATATGCGACAACAGCCAGCGCATACCGCTATTTCATGGAAAAGACGGGACAGAATAAGAAAATCCATAAGATGCTTCAGGAACTGCAGGATGTGGAAGATTCCGTAGAGCTCCATGAAGTCTGTACAAAAATCCGTGAAAGCATCTGCTCTGCCACTATGCCGGAAGACCTTGCCGAACAGATTGGAAAGGCTTATGAAGAACTTGCCGAAAAGGTGGGTGAAAAGAATCCTTTCGTCGCCGTCCGCTCCTCTGCTACCGCGGAAGATTTGCCGGATGCTTCTTTTGCCGGGCAGCAGGATACATACCTGAACGTCACCGGGCGGGATATGGTTATCCGGAAAGTAAAGGAATGCTATGCGTCCACTTTCACCGACCGTGCCGTTTATTACCGTGCGAAGAAAAACTTTGACCATGAAAATGTGGCGCTTTCCGCCGCCGTCCAGATGATGGCTGATGCGAAAGCGGCAGGTGTCATGTTCACCGTCAACCTGGCGACCGGCGCTGACGACAGCATCATGATCGAAGGCTCCTGGGGGCTTGGCGAATACATCGTGCAGGGTACCGTAACACCCGATAATTTTGTTGTGGATAAAGATTCTCTTACCATTACTTCCCGCCGCATCAATGAAAAATCCATCGAACTGATCCGCAAAGAAGGCGGCGATGTGGAAGAAAGAAAAGTGGAACCGGAACGTGCCAAGGCACAGGTTATAAGCGATGAACAGATCGCCCAGCTGGCGGATTACGCAAAACGTATTGAAAAACATTACGGCTGCTATATGGATATGGAATGGGCTGTCGACCACAAAGACCGCCTTTGGATTCTCCAGGCCCGCCCTGAAACAGTCTGGTCCAAGAAAAATAAAGAAAAGAAATCGGAGGAAGAAACCGTCATGACAACTGATCACAATGTACTTGTAAAAGGACTTCCCGCATCCCCGGGTATGGCGGCAGGCAAATGCCATGTCATTACCGACCCGAAAGACATTGATACCTTTAAAGAAGGCGAAGTTCTTGTCACCACCATGACGTCTCCCGACTGGGTACCCGCTATGAAGAAGGCTGTCGCTATTGTAACTGATGCCGGCGGTATGACCTGCCATGCATCCATCGTATCCCGCGAATTGGGAATCCCCTGTGTTGTCGGAACAAAGAGCCGCAGTGTAGAAGCGACAGGCGTGCTGAAAACGGGACAGGATATTACCATTGATGCACGCAACGGCATTATTTATGACGGCATTGTTGCCGATCTTGTGAAGAAAGGAACGCCCGCTGCCCAGGCAGCAGGTACAGCGGCAGTAGCTGCCGAATATTTCCCGCCTACAGGCACCCGCGTTCTTATGAACCTCGGCGATCCCGATCTGGCTGATAAATATGCGTCGCTTCCCTGTGATGGTATCGGACTCATGCGGGAAGAATTTATCTGGACCACCTTTATTCATGAACATCCGCTGTACCTGATCGAAACAGGCCGGCCGGAAAAAGTGGTAGATATGCTTGCTGAAGGCATCAGCAAAGTATGCCGCGCTCTTGCTCCGCGTCCCGTTGTTCTCCGCTTCTCCGATTTTAAATCCGGCGAATACAGAAATCTCAAGGGCGGCGATAAGTACGAACCGGAAGAACCGGCCGACCTTCTTGGCTGGAGAGGCGCTTCCCGTTACTATGATCCGAAATATACCGATGCATTCCGCCTGGAACTGAAAGCGGTCAGAAAAGTCCGTGAAGAATACGGCCTGAAAAATCTGAACTGCATGATTCCGTTCTGCCGCACCGTTGATGAAGCAGAAAAAGTAACGGCCATTATGAGAGAAGAAGGACTGGAACGTGGTCCGGACTTCAAACTTCTCCTTATGGCGGAAATTCCGGCCAATATTCTCCTGGCAGACCGCTTCAATAAGTTTGTTGACGGCTATTCCATCGGCTCCAATGATTTAACTATGCTTATTCTGGGATGCGACAGAAATAATGATACCGTAGCTTCTCTCTTTGATGAACGTAATCTGGCCATCAAGAGGGCTATCCGCCACCTGATCAAAGTGGCGCACAGAGACGGCAAGACCGTATCCATCTGTGGACAGGCGCCGTCCGTATATCCCGACTTTACGGAATTCCTCGTAAAGAGCGGAATTGACTATGTATCCGTCAACCCGGACATGGTGAAGAGTACCCGGTTGAATGTAGCCCGCATCGAGCAGCGCCTGATGCTGGATGCGGCGACGGGCAGAGGTGTCGTAGACCAGGAAGATTACGAACTTTGATTTTAAAATAATGGCAGAGGGCATGGGAAAGTTGACATGTCCTCCGCCACAGTTCCGCTTTGCGGAAGAAGGAGGGAAGGGAAATTATGCAGCTTACCGGCCGACAACAGGAAATCACGAGGATCGTTCGGGAAAACGGTCCTATCACAGGGGAAATGATCGCACAGCGTCTCCATGTGACGAGGAGCGCGCTGCGTGGAGATCTGGCGGTTCTTCTTTCAGGAGAGGTAATCGCTGCCCGCCGTCGTCTCGGCTACTATTACCTTGGGGGCGGAGAAGATCCCGCGGCTGCTGAAATCCGTTCCTGCACGGCGGAAGACTGTATGTCCCGCCCGATACTTGTCGGAGCGGAATCCAATGCCTATGACGCGGCGGTTCTCCTGTTCACCGAAGATATCGGTACGCTTTTCGTGGGAAAGAAAGATGACATACAGGGCGTCGTTTCCAGGAAAGATCTTCTGAAAGCGGCCATGGGTCGTGATGATTTGGCAAAAGTGCCGATTTCCATGGTAATGACATCCCGTTCGAAAATGATTTATGCCGAACCGAAAGAAGATCTTGTATCCATCGCACAGAAGATGATGGATTATGAAGTCGATTGTCTACCTGTAGGGACTTTTAAAAATGTGGGAAATGACAGGAAATTTGTTCTTATCGGGCGTGTATCGAAAACGAATATCACCCGTCTCTTTTTGGAACTGGGGAAAGGCGGCAGAAAATAATAAATGGCAAAACAACCGCAGGTTTATGTCGTTTCCGATTCTCTTGGAGAAACGGCGGAAAGTGTGGCTAAGGCGACCATCGGCCAGTACGACACGGATATTGAGATCCATCGTGTGCCCTTTATCCGTCATACGGATCAGATAGAAAAAATTATTGATGAAGCGGCACAGGCGGGGGCTGTGGTCTGTCACACACTGGTCAGTCCTGAACTCCGTGCCGACTTTGAACGGATAGCCCATGAAAAAAATGTCCGTTATGTGGATATCTTAGGTCCCATGATGAATATGGTGACTGATGTGGCAGGGGTGCAGCCCCGCATGAAACCGGGAATCATCCACCGTCTTGATGAAGAATATTTTAAGAAAGTGGAAGCCATTGAATTTGCTGTCCGCTATGATGACGGAAAAAATCCGGCGGGATTCGCAAAAGCGGACATGGTTCTCATCGGTGTGTCCCGTACATCAAAAACGCCGCTGTCCATGTATATGGCGCACAAAAAGTACAAGGTGGCGAACCTGCCCCTTGTGCCGGAAGTGCAGATACCGGAAGAAATATTCCAGGTGCCTCCCTATCGTCTGATTGGCCTCATTATTGACCCTTACAAACTGAACGGAATCAGAAGGGAACGAATGAAAGCGCTCGGATTTTCAGGAACGGCGAATTACACTGATATCGAGCGCATTGAAGATGAGCTGGCTTATGCCAAAGAAGTCATGCATCAGCTTCACTGCACAGTCCTTGATGTATCAAATAAAGCCATTGAAGAGACGGCGAGCCGCATCATGTCCATTATTGAGCGGAATAAGGAACTATACGGCGACAAATATTGACAGATGAAAAAATCTCCTGAAGGAAACTTCAGGGGATTTTTTGCTGGAACGATTTTATGGATACATTTGCGGCAGCACTGTTCCTCACCACGGCAATAGATCCTTCACATTCGTTCAGGATGACGACTAACGTTCTCCTC
>ULSV01000783.1_pt1 | contig 139898 bp, 119 predicted proteins | sample 1956991 | NCBI WGS metagenome assembly ULSV01 (sample SAMEA4835717, study PRJEB28245) | human gut metagenome | biome: gut microbiome; material: fecal sample | place: Denmark | collected 2008 | reverse complement strand
GGTTGTAAAGCATGGCAAGGTCGGCTTTGGTATAAGCGCGGACGGGGACTTTCCCATCTAAGAATTCTTCTTTCATAAACTTGGTTTTTAGTTATTTACATGGTATAAAGGTACTCATTTATGGCGACATACAGAAGGAATAAAGGAGGAATTACCTCTCATTTACTCTCTCGTTTTTTCATACAATTTCAAATAGCTTCAGGCGGGAGGAAGGCGGGAAAAGAACGGGGTATATTTGCAAGGTCAAAAGGGGAAAGAGAGGAGATCTTTCGGCAAGCTCAAGATGACGGAGACAGGCGGACTGCAAATACGCTTGAGCAAAGACACCAAAAGGAGGCAACGAAAGGAGAATCCGGCAGTTTACCCGAAAGGACAAGATCAAATTACGTTATTGTTTAACTTTTAAAATTATCAATTATGGGAGTACCATTCAAGAAGATCCCGCGGAAAGACCCGCGAAAGGCGGATGCCGTGGCTAAGATTTATCCGCAACTGGTCACATTAGGCCCGAACGCCGACCTGGAGGACGTGGCGTACGTGATGAAGGAAAAGAGTTCGTTGACACTGGGAGACATCAAAAGTGTGATTACCAACTTTGTGGAAGCACTGGTGAGCAAGCTCTACAGCGGACAGTCGGTAAACATCAAGGACTTCGGCGTGTTCAGCCTATCGGCAAGGACCGTGGGGGTGGAGAAAGTGGAAGACTGCACCGCAAAGAACATCAAGGCCGTGAAGATTAATTTCCGACCCTCCACCACCCATCAGACCGGACGTTACGGCAACACGGGCAGGACAGAAAATTGATTTCTATGACCTGGAAGCGCTGGTAAACAAAGACGGAAACTCGTCGGGAGGGAGCTCGTCCGGCGATCAGGGAGGATCAGGAAGCGGTGGAGGAGTGGATGAAAATCCGCTGGGATGAGTCTAACGCTAAAAGCATCAGAAATTAAAAATTAAAGAGCATGAAAAAATCTATCTGGGACAAGATCCTGAAAGTGGTGATTGCAGTAGCTTCGGCTATCATAGGGGCACTCAGTGCAAACGCGATGAATGTGTAAAGAAAACGAGGGTGTTCAAAATGAATACCCTCGTTTCTCATTCTTTTAATATCATTTATTGATGTTGTTCCCTCAGCAAATCATTCACCGTCTTCACCGGGTTAAACGTACTCAAAGAAACTTCTACAAACACCGTATTCCAATCACTCATAGCACCATTCCACAATCCTGGAAGTTCGAGTGCCTTGAGGTCTTTACCGTTCTTGGACTTGTAAGAGATGAAACCGGTGGCTTTATCCACGAAGTTAACAAGGTCGAACTTATGGCCTTTATAGTCACGCACGGCACAAACCAGATCTACAGGATTAAAGTGTGTACCTTTCTCAAACATTTCCTTCTTCTCCGGATCATTCATATCAATCTGAGAACTTTCAAGGATTTGCAAAGAGATGGTTCCGTCACTGTTATATGCCAGGAACGGACCACCACCCGGTTCACCTACGTTCTTCACCATACCGCATACGCGCATCGGACGATTCAGTTTCTCTTTCAGATAAAGTACAAGTTCGGCATCCTCCAAGTTCTTTGTCTCAGGATTCTTACAGAACAAGTTCTTCTGCAGGAATTGCAGAATCTCAATCACTTGCTCGTGAGTATATCTGCCGCTATCCAGAAGTTCCAAATAAGCAAACGCTTTTTGTTGCAGGGAAACCAAAACTCCCGCAATCAACTTCTTATACAATACGGTGTCGCCTTTCAACTTATCAGGCACCACATTGTCGATATTCTTAATAAAGATAATGTCCGCATCAAGATCATTCAGATTCTCGATCAATGCGCCATGACCACCCGGACGGAACAATAATTTGCCATTATCACGGAAAGGCTGGTTGTCCATATCGGCAGCAACCGTATCCGTGCTGGGCTTCTGCTCGGAAAAAGTAACATTATAATCCACTCCGTATTTCTTTGCATAAACGGCTGCTTTGTCAGCCACCAATGCTTCGAATAAACGGCGATGTTCGGGAGAGACGGTAAAGTGTACGTTTACTTTTCCATTCTTGTTGGCTGCATAAAGTGCACCTTCTACAAGATGTTCTTCCAATGGAGTTCGGCTTCCATCTTCATATCTGTGGAACTTCAGCAAACCTTTGGGAAGCGCACCGTAATTCAGTCCTGCCGCCTCAAGCAATGCAGCCACTACAGCTTTATAATCACCCTCAGCCATCAATGCGGGAATGTTCTTCTCAAATGCTTTCTCACAAGCAGCATTCAAGTCATCATAGAAAGCGAATTTTTCAATCTGCCCGAAGAATGTTTTCTCGAATTTAGTTTCCGGCGCATCATAATCAGCTCCGAGAAATTCAAACAAATTCTTGAACATACGGCTTGCTGCACCCGATGCGGGAACAAACTTCACTACTACTTTATCTGTCCGTGTATACGCATCCCATGCATCGAGATAGAGCTTCTGCTCGTCAGTTGCAGGCGCCAGAATGCCTTTTTCGATAGAAGCGGCGGCAGCCAGCTTCAGATACGGAAAACCCTTCTCAAAACAGGCCAGCTGTTCGGCAATCTGTTCTTCTGAAATACCTTTTCGGGTAAGCAACTCTTTGTCTTGCGGTGTTATCATACTATTCATTTTTTATTAATTGATTGCCAAAAATACAAAAAAACCGCAACCCCTATCAAGAAAAAGAAGAAAAAAACTACCTTTGGGCAACAAAAATGGACGAATATGGAAAGAGATGAATTTTTCACTACTGAAGAGAAAGAATTGCTCTTCTCTCTCTACAGAAAATTATTGCAGTTGACCGGTGAGACATTACAAAAAGGTGACTGTAGGAAACTGAAAACACATCTTATCAACTCTATAAAGGATAACCGCGTTCAACGCGACACTTTCGGACTGAACCCGCTGGTTAAGGATATGCAGACCGCCGTTATCGTTGCCGAAGAAATCGGAATGAAACGGGCCTCCATTCTGGGCATCATGCTGCACGAGAGTGTGAGAAACGGCGCTTGCACTACTGAAGAAGTGCAGGCGGCTTTTGGTGAGGATGTAGCCGGAATTATCCGCGGATTGATACGTGTAAACGAACTTTACTCCAAGAGTCCGACGATAGAGTCGGAGAATTTCCGCAACCTGCTGCTCTCGTTTGCAGAGGACATGCGCGTAATCCTGATAATGATTGCAGACCGCGTGAACATCATGCGGCAAATAAAGGATAGCAAGAATGACGAAGCACGTCGGCAAGTGGCCAATGAAGCTGCATACCTCTATGCTCCCCTCGCCCACAAACTGGGCTTGTACAAGCTGAAATCGGAACTGGAAGACCTCTCACTGAAATATACGGAAAAAGAGGTTTACTATCACATCAAGGATAAACTGAACGAGACAAAAGCCTCCCGTGACAAGTATATTGCCGCCTTCATCGCTCCGATGCAGAAAAAACTGGAAGAGGCCGGATTACATTTCCACATAAAGGGACGTACAAAATCCATTCACTCCATCTATCAGAAGATGAAGAAGCAGAAATGTCCGTTCGAAGGAGTGTATGATTTGTTCGCCATCCGCATCATTCTGAATTCGCAAGTGGAAAAAGAGAAACAGGAATGCTGGCAGGCGTACTCCATTGTGACAGACATGTACCAGCCTAATCCCAAGCGTTTACGCGACTGGCTGTCCGTGCCCAAGAGCAACGGTTACGAGTCATTGCACATCACCGTGATGGGACCTGAGGGAAAATGGGTAGAAGTACAGATACGTACCGAACGCATGGACGACATTGCCGAACGCGGTCTTGCCGCCCACTGGCGCTACAAGGGTGTGAAGGGAGAAACCGGACTGGATGAATGGCTGACCTCCGTACGTGAGGCCCTGGAAAACTCGGATAGTAACGGGCTGGAGGCAATGGATCAGTTCAAGCTGGATTTGTATGAAGATGAAGTATTCGTATTCACTCCAAAAGGTGACCTGTTCAAGCTGGGTAAGGGTGCTACGGTGCTTGATTTCGCCTTCCACATCCACAGCAAACTGGGATGCAAGTGCATTGGCGCCAAAGTAAACGGCAAAAATGCACAGTTACGACAGGTATTGAATAGCGGTGACCAGGTGGAAATCATGACGTCGAATACGCAGACACCCAAGCAGGACTGGCTGAATATCGTAACCAGCTCCAAAGCGCGCACCAAAATCCGCCAGGCATTGAAAGAAATGGCTGCCCGCCAACATGCTTTCGCCAAGGAAACGATAGAACGAAAATTCAAGAACCGGAAAATAGAATATGATGAAGCCGTAATGATGCGTCTTATCAAGCGTCTCGGCTTCAAGACGGTGACGGATTTTTATCAAAGCATTGCGGACGAAACGCTGGATGTGAATGAAATCATAGACAAATATCTGGAACAGCAGAAGCGGGAAAATGATGTACATGATGACATTACGTATCGCAGCGCCGAAGGATATAATCTGCAACAGACGCAGAACGATGAGATCACCCGTTCGAAAGAAGACGTGCTGGTTATCGACCAGAATCTGAAAGGCCTTGATTTCAAGTTGGCACGTTGCTGTAACCCGATTTATGGAGACGACGTATTCGGCTTCGTTACTGTGACCGGAGGAATCAAGATACACCGCAGTGATTGCCCCAATGCTACACAATTGCGTGAACGGTTCGGCTACCGGATTGTGAAAGCGCGTTGGGCAGGCAAATCGCAAGGCACGCAATACCCGATCACGCTCCGCGTAGTGGGACATGATGATATTGGTATTGTGACAAATATCACCTCTATTATTTCAAAGGAGAATGATATTACCCTGCGTTCCATCGGCATTGACTCACACGACGGGTTGTTCTCCGGGACAATGACCATCATGGTGGGTGATACGGGACGACTGGAAACACTCATAAAGAAACTGAGAACGGTGAAGGGAGTGAAACAAGTTTCAAGAAGCTGAGTTAGCTAAGAGTGACAAGAGTCTACCCTGGACTAAATGCTAATCTACCCTAGACTAAACGTTAGTCTACCCTAGACTAATCGTTAGTCTAACAGTTAACAGATACTAACAAAAAGAGGCAAAGTGAAATATAACTTAAAAAAGCAAATCCGCAGTTTCGGTTATGCCTGGAAAGGAATCCGGCAATGCGTAGGAAAAGAGCAGAATCTGAGTTTTCATCTCATTACTACGGTAGTGGTGATAGCCGCCGGTTTTTTCTTTGGCATAACACGTACGGAATGGATAGTCATTATCTTATGTATCGGTGTGGTAATTGCCGCGGAGCTGTTTAATACGGCTATTGAGAAATTGGTGGATCTGGTTTCACCGGAACGTCACCCCATCGCCGGACAAGTAAAAGACATTGCCGCCGGAGCAGTGCTGGTGTGCGCTGTTGCGGCGGCAATCATCGGGATTATCATCTTTTTCCCCTATTTGTTTTAGAGTTTTCTATCTCACTCTCTTCCGCTTATAATAAGGACCTGTCAGCAAGAAATAGAAAGCCAGGACAACCAAGATAGCAATGCCGATTACTTTATAAATCAACTGAAAATCCGTATAAAAATGGAGTTGTTCATTACCGTTATCCGACAGGAAACAGCAGACTGCCATACCTATCAGCAGACCGGCATCCATGAATAAATGACAGGTGGTGTTCGCAGTTCCCCGTTGGCAATGATGTGACAGTTTCACAAATATCTTCGTGAAAGGTATTGTAAGCACTACCAGAACAACAAGAAAGAACAATACACTGTAATCCCCCTGCTTTATCAGCGGCAATGCCACTCCGGGTATGAAGGCTATCAGCATCAGGTTTATGGCAGGAATCCATCCCCGCAACAGCAGGAAACGGTCAAGATTGCAACGGCTCACCCCTATCGGTGCACGGAAAGCTACATATACCCGCAAGGAAAACAATATGCTGAATATGCCGCACAATATAGAAAGATATGCCACCATACTGAAACCTTTGAGATAGAACATCCAGACTCCCACCCCTACTCCTACCAGCATACCCAGGCGCGCAGCCAGCGCAAAGCCCATGTTTCCGGCACTACGGTGTGAAGAAGCTGTAATATCAATGGCCACTGTGATACCTGCGGTCGTCGCTAATCCGAAAGCGGCTCCCTGCACAGCTGCCAGCAACAGCAGCCTGGGAAAAGTATCGACAAAGACATACCCCAGGGTTGCTCCCAACATCACGAACGTGGAATATACCAATACGTGTTTCCGCTTATACTCATCCCCCAGGTATGCATGAAACGGTCCTACAAGGAACATCGCCGCAGCAAAGACCAGAAACATACTGCCCGCCTGTCCGGTAGAGATGCCCAATCGTGACACCATCACCGAAGGAAGTACCGGGAAAAGTGCATATATGGATGCAAAAAGCAGAAAATTGGCAAAGCACATCCGCATAAAGCCCAGTGACCAAAGATTATCAATATTGCTCTTTCTCATTCGGGAAGTCTAAATTCTTCACATCGGATACATAACGGCTGATAGCGTCAGTCATCACCGTATGCAAATCGGCATAACGGCGCAGGAAACGGGGACGGAAACCATTGTTCATGCCCAGCATGTCCTGAACCACCAGAACCTGACCGTCTACTCCGCCACCGGCACCGATACCGATAATAGGGATAGTAAGCTCGCTTGCCACACGTTGCGCCAGAGTAGCAGGAACTTTCTCCAACACAATGGCAAAACAACCGGCTTCTTCCAGCAGGTGGGCATCGCTTATCAGTTTGTCAGCTTCCGCTTCATCCTTAGCGCGAACAGTGTAAGTACCATATTTATTGATGGATTGCGGCATCAGGCCGAGGTGTCCCATGATAGGTATACCGGCACTGAGGATACGCTTCACCGTACCTATGATTTCTTCGCCACCTTCCAGTTTCAAGGCGTCTGCATGACTCTCTTTCATGATACGGATAGCTGAAGCAAGACCTTCCAGTTCATTACCCTGGTAAGAGCCGAAAGGCATATCAACCACCACCATAGCGCGCTTTACACCGCGGACTACGGACTTGGCATGATAAATCATTTGGTCGAGGGTGATGGGAAGAGTCGTTACATTACCCGCCATCACGTTACTGGCAGAATCGCCTACGAGAATTACATCCATGCCTGCACCATCCACAATCTGCGCCATAGTGTAATCATAAGATGTCAACATAGATATCTTTTCGCCTCTCTGTTTCATCTCTATGAGGCGATGAGTTGTCACTTTACGAGTGTCGTCTGAAATATAACCAGCCATAATTTTAATTATTTAGTTATTGATTGCTTTTTCACCACAGATTACACAGATTGGCACAGAGCAATATCATCCTCAGCATATTATCTGTGTAAATCAGTGTAATCTGTGGTGAAAACGCCGCAAAGGTATAACTTTTTCCCTTTACTTATGCAATTCTGTTAATTTATCGTAAGTAAACCCTTCAAAGTCATCCAGAATGTGATGACACAACGGGGCAATTTCTTCACGCGAATTGGTAGTAGCCAGACCGACAACCGTAGCACCGGAGGCCATGCCGGCTTTCAAGCCGTTGAAAGAGTCTTCGAAAACGTAAGTTGTTTCCGGTGTGGTGCCGAACACTTCCATACCAAGGAGGAAACAATCCGGCGCAGGTTTGGAAGCGGTAAACATTTCTGCCGTAAGAATACGGTCGAACATGTTTTTAATCTCCGGTTTAGCCCGATATACAGCCTCCATTTTCTTATCGTTGGAGCTGGTGACTACCGCCATTCTGACATTGTTGCGACGGAGATCGGCAATAAATGCTTCTACCCCCGGAATGAAATCAAAAGACATTTCCTGCTCAAAGCGGTCGAGTCCGGCAGTGATTTCCTCCCGTTCTTTGGCCATACCGGGAAAGAAGGTATCATAAATATACATCAGGGTTTGTCCCTTTACACGCTTCTCCAGGTCTTCCATACCCAAGTAATCTACTCCCATCTTGTGCCAGAAGATGCTATACTGCGTCTCTGTATCGACAACGACACCGTCGAAGTCGAAAAGAACGGCGATGTTTTTTGTTTCAGCCATATAAACTTTCTTTTACCTTATAATGTTAATACCTTATGAATTACGGCACAAAGGTCTGAATAATACTTGAACCGAGCAAATATTTCGTAACTTTGCTGCAAATACAGATACGCGGACGGCACGGACCGGACCGGAGCGGACGAACGCGGATTCATTACTTTCTTTAGATTAATAGTTATGGATAATAACCCTCACATATTAGGTACCGAACGTATAGGTAAACTGCTGTTACAGTACTCTATCCCCGCCATCATCGGTATGACGATTACCTCGCTGTACAACATCATCGATAGTATTTTCATCGGTCACGGCGTAGGAGCAATGGGTATTGCCGGGTTGGCAATCACTTTCCCGCTGATGAACCTTGTGGTGGCATTCTGTACATTGGTGTCGGCGGGCGGTTCCACCATTTCCTCTATCCGCCTGGGGCAAAAAGACCTGGACGGGGCGACTGAAGTACTGGGAAACACACTGATGTTTTGCCTGATTAACGCAGTCGTATTCGGCGGACTTTCTTTTTTGTTTCTGGACGACATATTAAGATTTTTCGGTGCAAGCCGGGACACATTGCCTTATGCGCGTGATTTCATGCAGATTATTCTGGCAGGAACACCCATTACTTATACAATGATCGGACTGAACAACATCATGCGTGCCACGGGATATCCCAAGAAAGCGATGCTGACATCTATGGTGACCGTGGTTTGCAACATCATCCTCGCTCCTATCTTCATTTTCCACTTCGACTGGGGAATACGCGGAGCAGCCACGGCAACAGTTATTTCACAGTTCATCGGTATGGTATGGGTAGTGAAACACTTCATCGACAAAGACAGTTTCGTTCGTTTCCGTCCGGACTTCTGGAAGTTGAAAAGACGCATCATCAGCAGCATCTTCTCCATTGGTATGTCTCCATTCCTGATGAATGTATGCGCCTGCGTTATTGTAATTATCATCAACAATTCACTGCAACGTCACGGAGGCGATATGGCTATCGGAGCTTACGGCATTATCAACCGCTTGCTTACGCTTTACGTGATGATTGTATTGGGACTGACTATGGGTATGCAGCCTATCGTGGGTTACAATTACGGCGCACAGAAACATGACCGCGTGAAACAGACATTGAAACTCAGCATCCTGACGGGTGTCTGCATCACCAGCAGCGGATTCCTGATCTGCGAATTGTTTCCGCATGCCGTTTCCGCTATCTTCACAAATGATAATGAATTAATTGATATCGCCTCACGGGGAGTACGTATCTGTGTACTGATGTTCCCGTTGGTAGGTGCACAGATCGTTATCGGCAACTTTTTTCAGAGTATCGGGAAAGCGAAAATCAGTATTTTCCTTTCGCTCACCCGGCAACTGCTGTATTTGCTTCCCGGTCTGATTTTCTTTCCCCGATTCATCGGACTTGACGGTATATGGACCAGTATGCCGGTAGCTGACTTCTTTGCTTTTGTGACGGCTCTTATTGTGCTGTGCACATATATCCGGAAGAAAAACAAGGAGAGTATCGCGTAAGTAATTTGCACCATTCAATCAGAGGGTGTAGCCTTCAACTAAGAAGGGTGTAGCCTTAAGTACTAAAGGGCTACACCATCCTAACCAAAGGGTGTAGCTATCCGACCCGGAAGGCTACACCCTTTTTATTATGCCCTACAGATATCTGTCGGCAAGGTAAAAGTGATAAAATGAACTTATTCGCTTTTGATGCTCTGTACGGGATTTTCATTAGCTATACGCCAAGCCTTGAAAATAACCAAAAGCACTTATAAGCGCCAACAAAAGCAACGCCAACAGGACAAACCATACGGGCGAAGGCAAAACACTATCAGCAAACTGCTCCAACCAGGCACCGGAAACATACCAGGCAAAACCTGTACCGACAATCACTGCTCCGACAGCTACTTTCAATATATCCATCGACAGTAATCCAAGTATGGAAGGAGCTTCAGCCCCATTCACCTTACGGATGGCAATCTCTTTGGAACGACGTTGAGTCTCATCGCTTACATAACCCACAAGCCCCATAAGCACGATAAAGAAAATACAGACAGAAGTTACCCAGACAGTGTTGCGAAAACGATACACATCGCTATAACCCTGACGTTGTATATCCGTATAGGTCGTAAATTCCAATGCCGCTTTCGGATATGCCTCTTTGACAAAAGCATTCAGTCGTGCAAGATTCTCGTCCAACGGCTCTTTCAAACGAACATTATAAGCAAAGTTACGGGAATCGGAAAGAATAAAAGCCGTGCAGGTTTGTTCCATAAAGAACCCCATGTTGCGCACATCTTCCACAATGCCGACTACCGTGGGTTGGCTATCGAGCCCCACCCACTGTGCATTGACGGGCAAGCGTTGTCCCAAGGCTTTATCGCCCCACTTCATAGTCTCCACTACTTTCCGGCCGATAAGGGCTTCACCGGTATGTTCCGGCCAAGAACCTTCTACCAGCTTCATGCCTACTATCTGCGGAAAATCTTTCGTCACATTCTGGAAGTGCAACGGACAAAGGAAATTCCCCTGAGTATCAGTCAAGCCCGTTGTGCTATAATGTGCTATCAACGAATTACTGTTACGGGCCACCGACTCCACATAAGGCTGACGGCGAATAGCATCTTCCACTCCCTGCGGGTCTTCCATATGATACTGCCCTATTGCCAATCTCTCTGTTCTAAATCCTACACTACGCGTCATGAGATCATGATACTGCCAAATGGTAGTAATCAGCATACCCAGAATAAATGCCACGCCAATGAATTGCACGAACAGTAAACCGCGTTTCCAGGAACGCTTACTGTCAGTGTAACGACGAAAAATCTGTGTCACGGGAATTGTGGCGAACATCCTGCCGGGCAAAATACCTGCCACAAAGAACAGCAGCAAAACCGTCAGTCCAGGTACCCATAGATTATTCCAAGTAAAGAGTTCTACAAGGCGGACATGTAGCAGATCCTCTATTCCTTCGCGGAAAAGACACATCAACATCAGACAGGCAACGATGGAAGTCAGTACCAACAGGCCTGTTTCCCACATGAACATTCCCAAGACGTGTGTTCCGTCGGCACCACAACATTTATGTACGCCCACCGCTTTGGCACGCCGGCTGAATGAGGCTACCGCCGCCAACACGTAGTTCATGATAGATACAAAGAAAATGGAAAAGCCCAGCACTCCCAGGATAACCAGCCGACGCACTGTGTCTGGAGTACTAAGATAGATATCCGGCAGAGGCAGCACACTGAATTCCATAACATCCGTACCTTCTTTTGTTTCGGTATAACGTTCTACAGCCTTCTGTATGCGGTTGTTCATGGCTTCCACATCTTCGGGAGTTTTCAGACGGAAAAATACATTATAAATATCATTGGAACGCCAAGTGCCGCGACCAAAGATATGCTCTTCAAGAGTAGGCAGTGAAATCACAATGTTATGACGGTAAGCCGTATTTCCGGGTACATCCTGATAAATACCACGCACAGTGATATCCATCATTTTACCCATAGAAAGAGTCTTACCCACCGGTTCTTCATCACCGAAGAGTTCGCGTGCCTTACTTTGTGAAAGGAAAGCGTACAAAGGGGTACCCAGTTCCTTCGGATCACCGCGCAATACATCAAGTCCGATAGTATGGAAGAAGAGTGTATCTGCAAACATCGGCTGAACATCGTCCAGTTTTTTATCATCGATATAAAATTCGGGCTGATAAAAATTGACCGAAAGACTGGCAGACTCTATCAAGTCGGGCAATGCTTCCCAAAGGTCGGCAGCGGCAGGGCGAAAGGTGCTGTAATCATACTCCTTATCGGGAATACCGTCCTTCACCCGTCGGCAGCGCATCAAGGCCACGCACTCCGGATCTTTATAAAAATTCTCGTAACTCAGTTCATAGGCTATCTGCGAAAAAAGCAGGATACCTATCAGCAGCCCCAGCGTCAAAGACATCAACTTAATGAAATTGCTGCCCCGCCCGCGAAGCAAAATCTGAATAGTATAATAAATTTGTCTCATAAATTCTCTTGTTCCTTATTTATTCGCTCTTGATACTGTTCACAGGATTCTCATTGGCAATCTTCCAGGATTTCCAGATAACGCAAGCAACAATAATAATCAGAATGGCCAGTGCTATCAGCACATATACAATCCAGGAGAGCGGTACTTGTGCGGCAAATTGCTCCATCCACATTCCATTGACATACCACGAAGCAAGCGTACCGATAATGACAGCCGGCCCGGCTACATAAAGTATATCTTTAGAGAGTAATTCCAATATACCTATAGATTCCGCTCCGTTCACTTTACGGATGGCAATCTCCTTCGAACGACGGCGTACCTCGTCCGTAGTGTAACCTATCAGGCCCATCAGCATGATAAAGAACATCGTCACCGCTGCCAATATAGTGGCATTACTGAATACACGCACAGGATTATATTCTCGTAGTATCTGCTGTTCCATCCCCTCGAAGTCTATTGTCTTGCCCGGATATGCCTCGGCGACGTCTTTGTTGAGCTGCCGCAGGTTCTCGGTGAAAGGTTCTTTGAGGCGCACGTGGACTGTATTGCCAAAAGTACGGGTATAACCGAAGATTATGACATCCTGCGGTTCGTAAAAGGAACCGATATGGAAATCTTTCAATACACCCACCACTTTGTAATTTTTACCTTCCATACGCAACGGGTGGTTCAGGGCTTTATTTCCCCAGCGCATCCGCTCCGCAAAAGCTTCGTTCACAACTATTTCATCTGTGGCGCGTGCAGGGCGGCCCTCCTTCAAGGTCATACCCATCATCTTGAAATAATCTTCGGGAGCACGACTGGTGCGGGTTGAAAAGAGCGATTGTCCACCCTCACCCTCAACCATCGAGCCGCTGTAGCTACTGACAGGGCTACTGATGGCACAAGACACCTCTTCTATATAAGGCAGTCCGCGGAAAAAGTGTAATGCGGATTCACTTTCCTCATCTTTACCGAAATAAGCGTTAGCCGAGGCTACGCGATGTGGATCGTAACCCATATCCTTATCTTTCACATAATTGTATTGCGCCATCACCACGTACATCAGTCCACAGATGAAAGCTACACCTGCAAACTGGACAAAAAGCAACGGACGTTTCCAACCTTTCTTTCCTTCCGTATAGCGGCGGAACACCTGCGACACGGGTATTCGGGCGAATAAACGGCCGGGCAACACGCCACCGACGATGAACAAGGCAAGTACCACGGCAGACGGCACCCAGATACGGTCCGGTGCAAAAAGTACACTTAACTTAGCGGCAGTAGTGTCTTCGATGAATTCCTGGAAGTTCAGCAATATCAATCCCATCAGCATCAAGGCAAGCACAATGATAATGCCCGTCTCCAACAGGAACATGGAGAATACCGTACCTCCGCTTGCACCGCTGCACTTATGCACACCCACCGCTTTGGCACGATAGGTAAGTGAGGAAATGGATATCAGCACATAGTTCAGTGCTGCAATAAAGAGGATAGCGAGGGCAAGAATACTCATAATGAAGTCCATGCGCTTCACCTGGTCTTCGTTACGATACACGTCGCGGATAGGTTTTACAAAGGCGGTATAGCCGTAAGCTTTCTTGTCCTCTTCCGGACGGTACTTCTGAATCAGAGCATCGAGGCGGGCGTTCACGACTCCTTTGTCGGCTCCGGGACGGAAGCGGATGTATTCGTAATAACTGTCTCCACCGCGCCAGGAATAGTTACTCCAACCCCGATTCCAACCTGTGGGCATAGACACAACACCTTCGGGGCGCATCGTGGCATTGTCCGGCAGATCCACGTAGGTACCCTTCACGGTGAATTGCATTTCCTTGTCGTAGTTCAGCACCTTCCCGATGGGGTCTTCGTCACCGAATATCTTCCGCGCCAACCGGGCAGACAAGAAGATAACATCCTGCTGCATCAATTCCTTTTCCGGATTTCCACTCAATACCTCGATACCCATAGTGCGGAAGAAAAGCGAATCGGCCAGCAGTGTCCGGGCGTCGAAACGGACGGTACCATTATATAAAGGTGCGCCCAAGAAGTAAGCCACACTGGTAGCTGCCTCCACCTCCTGGGGAAAATTCTCAAGGATGGCACCCGCCACCGGACCGCAGTTCTGTTTCTGCGGTTGGAATTGTTCACCATTGGCAGTGAAGATGGAAAATATTTGATACAGGTTATCGTAATCTTTATAGCACGTGTCGTAACTTTGTTCGAAGGCTACACGGGCAAACAGCAAGATACTCATCGTCAGTCCCAATCCAAGGGAAACAACTTTGATGATGTTCGAACCACGTCCGCGCAGCAACGTTTGTATAACGTAATAAATTTGTTTCATTGCATATTCTGTTAATTCATAGCTTCATCAATGTTCATAAGGAAATTCCTTGTTTCCTTATAACATCTCTTGCGCCGCAACACTTGCCACAACACTACCGTCGAAAAGATGCACGGTGCGGTGGGCGAAACTTGCATCATGTTGTGAGTGCGTCACCATGATGATAGTGGTTCCTTCCCGGTTCAGTTCCGTCAGCAGATTCATCACTTCCGCACCATTCTTGGAGTCCAGATTACCGGTCGGTTCATCGGCAAGTATCAGCTTCGGATTAGTAACTACCGCACGGGCAATAGCCACACGCTGTTGCTGACCACCGGAAAGCTGTTGGGGAAAGTGCTTGGCACGGTGGCTGATATTCATACGTTTCAGAATATCTTCCACCATCCGGCGGCGTTCGGAAGCCTTGATACCGAGATAAGTCAAAGGCAGTTCCACGTTCTCGTATACATTCAGTTCATCTATCAGGTTAAAGCTCTGAAATACAAAGCCCAATTTACCTTTACGGACGCGGGTACGTTCCTTTTCCTTTAAATCACCGACTTCCTGTCCCAGAAGTTTATATGAGCCTTCCGTCGGATTGTCCAGTAACCCCAGAATATTCAACAGAGTTGATTTACCGCAACCTGACGGTCCCATAATGGCTACAAATTCTCCCTCTTTCACTTCGAGGTTCACATGGTTCAATGCTACTGTTTCCACTTCCGTTGTACGGAATACTTTGCTGATGTCATTAATTTCAATCATAATACTGTATAATTATATGTTATTATATTAATTCTCTTTTTTATTCGCTCTTAATGCTGTTTACCGGATTCTCATTTGCTATCCGCCAGGAACGCAGAACAACGCAACCAACGATGATGCCCAATACGCCCAAAGCAATCAATATATAATAGATAACCGGAAATGACGATGTGTCACGAAACTGCTCCCGCCATATATTACCTATATACCACGCTCCTACCGTACCTATAATAACGGCAGGTATTGAAGTCCAAAGCACATCTCTTGCCAGAAGTGAAAGAACGGATGCGGCATCTGCACCATTCACCTTACGAATAGCAATCTCCTTGCTACGACGCTGCATTTCATCGTTGATATATCCTATCAATCCCATCAGCGTAATGAACAGAATAGTGATAGCTGCAAGCACTGCCGCATTGCGGAAGTTCGTCACGCTACGTTCCTGCTGACTTATCAACCCTGGATATGATTTAAATACCAAATCATTTTGCGGAAAGATTTCTCTTACATCTTTATTCAGATTTCGAAGATTCTCCTCAAACGGTTCTTTCAGTTTCAGCAATACAGTTCCGTTGAAGTTCGGGGCGTACGTAATAAACAAAGGTTGTATAGGTTCATAAGCCGGATTGGAAGTAGGAAAATCTTTCAATACTCCTACAATTGTACCCATCACGTTATCTCGCTTCCCTACTTGGCGCCCGATGGGATCTTCTTCCATATTCATAATTTCAAGGAATTTCTCATTGACCACTACCTCACCGTCCTTCGCCATATTGCGGCCTTCTTTCATTTTCAGTCCGAGGAAAGGAATATAATCTTTATCTGCCTGCATCCAGCGTAGGCTGACGTCGTGTCCGGCGGCATTTGTCAACACTTCACCGCTTAGTCCGTCGAGGAAAATGTTGCTACCACTCGCCGCACTTTCCACATATGGCAGATTAGCCAGCGTGCTGCGTGCATTCTCCGAATTTCCGAAATCGGTCTGACCAACTACCACCCGCATCGGATCGAAACCGCGATCCATCGTAGTTACGTAATAGCTTTGCGACAGAACCACTCCCAGCAACCCAAAAATGAATGCCACTCCGCAGAACTGCACAAACAGCAAGGGACGTTTCCATCCTTTCTTCCCTTCCGTATAGCGGCGGAATACTTGTGTCACCGGAATACGCGAGAATATATAACCCGGCAACATCCCTCCCACCACAAACAGAAAGGTGACAACGCAAAGCGATGCCCATATATTCTCCCATCCGAAGATGCCGGCAAGCGATACATCGAGTAAGTCTTCCACAGATTCACGTAAATATACCAACAGCAATGCCATGCATGCCAGCGAAACCAACAGAATAATACCCGTCTCCAAAATGAACATGCCAAAGATTGTGTTTCCTCCCGCCCCGTTGCACTTGTGTACACCGATGGATTTGGCACGTCGTGCCATAGAAGAAATGGATATCAATACATAATTCAGAGTGACGATGAAAAGAATGGCACCGCCCAGTGTGAGTAGAATCCACACCATGCGCATGGAACTGACACCACCATCCATACGGTAATTCTTCACAGGAGTGAGCTCTATCGCATACTTCACACTGGAATCATCACCATAAAAACGTTTCACCAACTCGGGAAAGCGTGCGGTTACCTTATCAAAGTCTTCAGCATGGCGTAGACGAATGCAAGACAGATAACTGTCACCGCCTCTCCATCCCCAATATCCCCATCCATGCTTGGCAGAGCTGGCAAGAGACATCACTATCCGTACACCATAAAAGGAGGAATTTTCCGGAAAATCTTCAAAAACACCTTTCACCGTCATAGGTAATTGCCTGCTCATAGTGAGCGTCTGCCCTATCGGATCTTGCTCGGCAAAAGCCTCACGCGCCATACTGCGACTGATAAACAATACATCCGGATTGGTCAGTTCATTCGGGTTACCCGTCACCAGCGGAATGCCTATGGTAGAAAAAAAGCAGGAGTCACCTGTCATGGCATGGCAAGTAAAACGGTTGTTATCTCGGAACCACCCGCTGTTTCTCCACCATTGCTGGGTAACAGTGGCACTCTCCACTTCTTCAGGAAAAGCATCGGCTATAGCCCCGGCAACTGGTCCCATCGTAATGTGTGACTCCATATGCCTGTCACCTATGTCCCAAATACTCTTAACTACATATAACCGCTCGTGATCTTTGTAGCACGTGTCATAGTTGAACTCAAAAGCCTGACGGGCAAATATGAGTATACTAACCGTAATTCCCAAAGTAAGGGAGATTATCTTTATCAAATTAGAGCCACGACTATGCAGCAAAGTTTGAATTACATAATAAAATGACTTCATAGGGCATATATAAGATTATGTGATATTCTACTTTTAATATTGCAGAAAGCATGCCAAACCTTAAAATTCATTTATTATCAAGCATTTACATTTTCATGCGCATTTCGTCAGTGTCTAATTATTAGACACCTCCGTCCAATAATTAGACAGCTAATGAAAAAAGTCCGGTACGAAGAGAACAGAAAAAAGGAAGATAAGACAAGTATTTATCAAAAAGAAAACTCTATCTTTGCCCGCAGTTTTCTAATGAGAACTAATAATATAAATACCATAACACATGAGACTATCTAAACTCCTATTCATCCCGCTCTTAGGCCTGTGTATGAGCGGTTGCGATATGATAGATTATCATCCCTATGACACGCGCATCAGCGGTCAGACGGATATCAACAATTATAATATCGAAAAGATAGAGGCCAAATGTAAGGATAAGACTACCATCCGTTTTGTCACTATGGGCGATTCACAGCGGTGGTATGATGAGACTGTAGATTTTGTCAATCATCTTAATAAACGGGATGATATCGACTTTGTTATCCACGGCGGAGACTTCAGCGACTTCGGGGTTACTGACGAATTTCTGTGGCAGCGTGATATTATGAATAAGTTGAAAGTCCCCTACGTCGGTTTGATAGGTAACCACGACTGTATCGGTACAGGTAAAGAAACTTTTCGTGCCGTTTTCGGTGATCCGGATTTCTCTTTCATCGCCGGACGTATCAAATTCGTTTGTCTGAACACCAATGCACTCGAATATGACTACTCAGATCCTATTCCGGATTTTGATTTCATCTCCAGGCAGCTTGAAGACCGCCGTGATGAGTACGACCGTACCATATTCTCCATGCACATCCGCCCTTTCTGCTTTGAGTTCAACAATAACGTGGCCGACGTCTTTCAATATGCCATCAAGCAATATCCCAATCTATTGTTCTGTACCGCTGCCCACGAGCACCGTTTGTATGAAGAAGACCTCTTTGAGGACGGCGTGATGTACTACATGAGCGACTGCATGAAACATCGCAGCTACTATATATTCACTATAACCCCTGACGGATATGAGCGCGAAGTGGTCTATTATTAAAGTACTGGCGTGCTTTCTGTTTATCTGTTCGTCCGTCGGCTATGCACAGGAAGTAAAGACTATTACCATAGAACCGCGCCAGATGTTCAGAGATACCATCATCATCACGAGATATGACACGGTATGGATGGAAAAAGAAAAGGTGAAGATAGACAGTGCCGACATTAGTGACAAGCATTCCAACCGTTACGACAGACGTGTACACCGCTACCGGAAGCATTGGGAAAGTCTGATTCCGACACACACGAAGCTGCAATTCGCCGGTAATATGGGATTGATTTCTCTGGGTACAGGGTGGGATTACGGCAAGCGTAATCAATGGGAAACGGATATATTCTTTGGTATTCTGCCTAAATATCAGTCCAAACGGACTAAGATTACCATGACCTTAAAGCAAAATTACATGCCCTGGAGCATTGCCCTCGGAAAAGAATTCTCCGTAGAACCTCTCGCTTGCGGTATGTACTTCAATACCGTATTCGGCAATGAATTCTGGACACATGAGCCTGAACGATACCCGAAAGGCTACTATGGCTTTTCATCTAAAGTACGTATCCATATCTTCCTTGGACAACGACTGACGTATGACATTCCTCCACGTTGGCGTCTGGGAGCAAGAGCCGTTACCTTTTTCTATGAGATAAGTACGTGTGACCTGTACGTAGTAAGTGCATTCACTAATAAATATCTGAAACCGAAAGATTATCTCAGTCTGTCATTCGGTTTGAAAACGCAGTTATTCTAAGCATGATATAAAAGAAAAAGGGCTGCATCTTCTTATGCGAAGTGCAGCCCTTTTTGTTTCCTTGCTATCTTGTCAACTAAAAACTTGTGTCGACTTGTCAACTGAAACCTTGTTAACTTAATACGAACGGGCAAACAGAGCACGACAAGCCGACGGTTTGCCGGTTACCATACAAACACCCGGTTCTTTATCATCATCCAAGAAGGTTTCGAAGGGGATACAACGAATAGTAGCTTTAGTATCTTCCTTGATTTTCTCTTCTGTCTCAGTCGTACCGTCCCAGTGAGCCAGGATAAAGCCACCTTCTTCAATCTTCTTCTTGAACTCATCGTAGCTATCCACTTTCGTAATGCGAGAGTTGCGATAGTTGAGGGCTTTCTGGTAGATATTGGCCTGAATCTCTTCCAACAAATCTTTTACATATTCTTCAATGCCATCGCAAGAACGGGTTTCTTTCTCCAGCGTATCGCGACGCATTACTTCCATTGTATTGTTTTCCAGGTCACGACCACCCATTACCAAACGAACAGGTACACCCTTCAGTTCATAATCAGCGAACTTGAAGCCCGGACGCTTGTTGTCAGCATTATCATACTTAACTGAAATGCCCATCGATTTCAGTTTCGTAACGATACCCGCAATCTTCTCGTCAATCTTCTGCAACATCTCTGCATTCTTATAGATAGGAACGATAACAACCTGTATCGGAGCCAGATGTGGAGGCAATACCAGTCCGTTGTCATCAGAGTGGGTCATGATAAGTGCACCCATCAAACGGGTAGATACCCCCCATGAAGTAGCCCAGACATATTCCATCTTATTCTCTTTATTTACGAACTGTACATCGAATGCTTTGGCGAAGTTCTGTCCGAGGAAGTGGGATGTGCCACTTTGCAAAGCTTTTCCATCTTGCATCATAGCTTCGATAGTATAAGTATCCAGAGCACCTGCAAAACGTTCGTTGGCTGACTTCACACCTTTCACCACAGGAACAGCCATGTATTTTTCAGCAAATTCAGCGTACACATTCAGCATACGTACTGCTTCTTCTTCAGCTTCTTCGCGGGTAGCGTGTGCAGTATGTCCTTCTTGCCACAGGAACTCGGCAGTACGCAGGAAAAGACGGGTACGCATTTCCCAACGCATCACGTTAGCCCACTGGTTGCACAGGATGGGCAGGTCACGATACGAATTAATCCAGTTCTTATAGGTATTCCAAATGATGGTTTCGGAAGTAGGACGGATAATCAGCTCTTCTTCCAATTTGGCTTCCGGGTCCACAATCACACCACTACCGTCGGGAGCGTTCTTCAGACGGTGATGGGTAACAACTGCACACTCCTTTGCAAAACCTTCCACATGTTCCGCTTCACGGCTGAGGAAAGACTTCGGAATCAACAGAGGAAAATAAGCATTCACATGTCCCGTTTCCTTAAACATATCGTCAAGCTGACGCTGCATCTTCTCCCAGATTGCGTAACCGTAAGGTTTAATCACCATACAACCACGCACAGCCGACTGTTCTGCCAAATCGGCCTTTACCACCAATTCATTATACCACTGCGAATAATTCTCGCTGCGTTTGGTCAGGTCTTTTAATTCTACTGCCATTTTATTTCGTTTTTTAAAGTTTTTCGGATATTTCTATTAAACAGTCGGCAAAAGTACAAAATTTTGTGCGAAAAGTGCTTTTAATAAAAGCACTATTTTAAAAAAGGCATAGCTACATAATAATATGTGGCACAAACTCCGACATATTATCTGTTATTTCCATACGGTTTTCACGGATACCTATACCGGCCGGCTCCCCTCCTATTATCCATGAGCCAATAACCGGATAACGTCCGCTATAAGGTGTAGGAGTCACATATTCCTGATAAACATAAGCACCTGTATTATAATCTCCTTCCGTTTCGGCAATACATACCCGTTCTTCCCAATTCCGTATTTCCTGAACGCTTACATTGTGCCCTTCACGCGAAAAGACCGGTTTCTTACAGAAGACTCCCGATTGTGGACGCGACATATAACAGGGAAGCACATAAGGAGAAGTGGGAAACAAATCAGACAATACGCTGAGAATAGCCTTGTTCGACATAACGAGTTTCCAGATTGGTTCCAGCCACTTCACATCTGCCAGGCAACCATCAGGGCTTTCATCCGCCATCCACTCCCAAGGGTAGAGCTTGAAACAGCGTTTCACTGGCTCACCAGCCGGGTCGAAGAAATGTCCGTCCTGCAGATTAAGAGCATTCATATCTAATACGCGGGTGGAAAATCCGGCTTCCATTGCCGTGCTTGCCAGATATTGCAGTGTACCGGTATCCTCATTATTTTCCAGTGCACCGGCAAAGTGAATATCTCCTCCTTCCGGAAAAATATCTTTCCACGATTGCACCAATCCTTCATGAATACCGTTATACTGATCGTAATCGGGGAATACATCTTCTTTCCACTGCCATTGAATGATAGCAGCTTCCAACAATGAAGTAGGCGTATCGGCATTGAATTCCAGAATTTTGGGAGTTCCGTCCTTGGACAGCATAAAGTCAAAACGTCCGTATAAACTCAGTTCATCGGCATCCCATGATTCACGAATACGCCCGCATACTTCTTCCGGAATATTCAAGATATGTTCCATAAATCCCGATTTATATTCAAGGATATGCTGAACTGCCTCACAATACATGCGATAGGCTTCCCGGGTAGCTTCTTCCAAACGCTCTATCTCATCGGTCGTGAAACAATAGTATGCTTCTTCACGCCAATAATCGCCATGGAAATCAAATCCCAACGCCTCTATTTTCTCTTTATAATCAGGGCGTGGAATGACAGGTATTCTTTTCATTGACGGCACTTGTTAACTATGAATACCGGATGAACGGCGCGTTTTGCCGAATACACTTCCGCTTGATTTCGATTTCGGAGATTTTACGCTTACTTTAGAAGGAGGATTTACACGTGCACCGTTCGCATCCGTCCAATTGCCCGATCGCGGATAATAATAGTGTGTAGTAGCAAGCCCGTTAGATATTGACGGCATCAATGCCCAACGCATCAACATAGCATTGTATATCCAACTGTTCCCATGATTATCACGGTATTCTTCCTTATCTTTCGGATTGTCCGGTAACTCAGTTTTTTGTGTACATCCGGCAAGTGACATCAGGCAAATCGCTGCTGCAAGAAATTGTCGTTTATTCATAATCTTATATGTTCTTGTTTTTGCAGCGACAAAAGTATATAAAAAGAGAGAATTACCAGAGATATCCACAAGATAATTTCAGAACAATAAATGCTATCCGGTGTTTATTTAAGCAGTATTTACTATATTCTATATTAAAACCTTATATCCTTCTGAACGTATACTTCCTTATTTATATTAAAAAAGTTGTATTATTTAGCTATATATTTGGTTTTACGAATAGAATTTTATATTTTTGCATCGTATAATACAACTTTTTAAAGTTGTACTTATAGAATATATTGAGAATTTATAAATTTAAAACATACAGATATGGGCAGAAAAATCAACTTTTCAGTTTTAGCAACTGTCACGGTAGCATTACTCTCTTCTTGTACCAACAACGATGTATATGATCCCAGCAAAGAGGGAGATTTGAAAAAGGCTCAGTATGAAGAGGCTTTTATCAATAAGTATGGAACTATTTCGCCTGTTCAGGATTGGGGATTCGGTGAAAATCTTACTACACGTGGTGCTAACACCAACAGTAATCAATGGAAAGACTTTACTGAGGTACCAGAGGCTATTACACCAGCAGAAAAAGAAAAGGTTACTGAGTGGTTTAAAGCAAATAAGAACCCTACATCCATCGCCATTAATTGGTCGGACTTCTTTGTGCAGCATGTAAGTAGTTCACATTCTAATATGGACCAATTGCGTGCAGTGTTGCCAAATGGCAGTGAGGAGCATGTCAATAACTTCAATGCCAGCGATGGATCAATCATGTTAATGCAAAAAAGCGGAACATCTAAGTTTGGATATTTTAATTCTATGGATGGTAAAACACACTACGAATATACCATCCAGTATATTGATGGCGCTTATTATGTAGGATTTGACTTTGAAGCAAACGGACAAAACTCTAATCAACAAGAAGCTGCTGATGGCTACTATAGCGACTGGATATTAAAAATCACTCCTGCCAAATACACCAGTGCACGAAGAGTGATGGCCGAAGACCTTGGGGCGATTGGAGATTTTGATTTTAACGATGTAGTATTCGATGCTGCCATAGTAAATGGTGATGCTGTAATCACTTTGCTGGCTGCCGGTGGAACCTTGCCTCTGTATATTGGAGGAGAGAGCGCAGAATACGAAGTTCACAATCTTTTTGGAGTTAGCACTAAAACAATGGTAAATACAGCAGGCGGAAAACATCAGAACATGCCTCCTATAATGTTCAGACTTACAGGATATGCCAACAAGACCATAATTGACATTCCAATTACAGTAAACGGAATAACACTAAAAGCGGAAACAGGAAAAGCCCCCGGAAAGCTAAGTGTTCCTACTACAGTAGATTGGGCAAATGAAAGTCAGGCTATTGACAACAGATATCCCAAGTTTAAGGATTACGTGAATAACCCTGATATTAAATGGTGGGAAGAATAAAGAAGAAGATACATAGGTGACTAAACGGAGAAAAGGGGATGATACTACTATAATGTATCATCCCCTTTTGTATATCCTAATTCTTTAAAGTTCAACGAAGGTCAAATTTGACCCCAGATTTTGCCCCAAAATGATGTAGTTTATTGTTCTCAAATGTGCTTTATTGCATTGAAGCAAGCAAGAATTATGCATAAAAAAAGGAAGCTACAGCATTGTAACTTCCTGATTTTCAACAAGAGCGGCAAGCGAGGTTCGAACTCGTGACCCTCAGCTTGGGAAGCTGATGCTCTACCAACTGAGCTACTGCCGCATTGCTTTCTTTGAAAGACGCTGCAAAGGTAAAAAGAAGTTTTTTATATTCAAAAATAAAAATGTAATTTTACAGCCACAAAATTAAAAAATTAATGAAACGAATCATACTCATCACAGGAGGTGCCCGCTCGGGCAAAAGTACTTATGCAGAAAAAATGGCGTTGAGTCTCTCTCCTAACCCCGTTTATCTGGCCACTGCACGCATCTGGGACGAAGAATTCCGCCAACGCGTCATCCACCACCAACAAAGACGCGGACCGGAATGGACAAACATAGAAGAGGAAAAGCAATTAAGCCGCCACCAACTGACAGGGCGAATCGTATTGATAGACTGCGTAACCCTGTGGTGCACCAACTTCTTCTTTGATGTAAATGCTGACACGGATAGGGCCTTGACTGCCGCCAAAGAAGAGTTCGACCGCTTCACCCGGCAAGATGCCACCTTTATTTTCGTAACGAATGAAATAGGTATGGGAGCGACTTCGGATAATGAGATCCAACGAAAATTCACCGATATGCAAGGCTGGATGAATCAACACATCGCGGCACAGGCTGATGAAGTTTGGTTGATGGTATCGGGGATTCCGGTGAAGGTGAAATAAAGGAATGGCAAGATACACAGAGCGATGAAAATAATAAACTGACAGAGTAATAGAGTGAGAAACATATGAAAACATTTAAAATTGTACGCCCGGATGAGAATATCCGTCCGGCATTGATAGATAAAATCAATAATCTGACCAAACCGAAAGGGTCACTAGGTACTCTTGAAGAATTGGCCCTGCAAATGGGATGGGTACAACAGACACTGTCTCCTACCCTGCAACATCCGCAAAATATCATCTTTGCTGCCGATCATGGCATTGTGGAAGAGGGCGTCAGCCTTTCTCCCAAAGAAATCACCTGGCAACAAATCAGTAATTTTCTGCACGGTGGCGCAGGGGTGAACTTCCTCTGTCGTCAACATGGGTTTACGCTAAAGATTGTAGATGCGGGAGTGGATTATGATTTGCCTTATGAGAAAGGTATTATCAACATGAAAGTTCGCAAGGGCACCCGAAACTATCTGCATGAAGCCGCCATGACGGAAGAAGAAATGGAGCTCTGTCTGGAACGTGGTGCAGAAGTTGTACGCCGTTGTCACGAAGAAGGAAGTAATGTACTCAGTTTCGGAGAAATGGGCATCGGAAACACCTCTTCATCTTCCATGTGGATGACTTGTTTCACAGGGATTCCTCTGGAACAGTGTGTAGGTGCCGGTAGCGGACTGGATAATGCAGGCATCCGCCACAAATATGAGGTCTTGAAACAATCTTTAGACAATTATCAAGGAAATAGTTCTCCCCGCGATATCATCCGCTACTTCGGCGGGCTGGAAATGGTGATGGCCGTAGGCGGCATGCTTCAAGCCGCCGAGTTGGGAATGATTATTCTGGTAGATGGCTTCATCATGACAAACTGCATCCTGGCCGCCAGTAAACTATATCCCGAAGTTTTGGATTATGCCATCTTCGGACATTGCGGAGACGAAACCGGACATAAGTTATTACTCAACCATATGGGAGCAAAACCGCTGCTGAACTTAGGACTTCGCCTGGGAGAAGGAACCGGAGCAATCTGTGCGTATCCTATCGTAATGTCTGCCATACGGATGATTAACGAGATGGATAACTTCGCACATGCATCCATAACGAAATATTTCTAATGATATGAAGATTCTTGCAGCATTCATCTTTTTCACACGTTTGCCTTTTTGGAGGATAAGGGAAGTTCCGGCGGAATACTTCAAACGAATTGTTCCCTACTGGCCCCTGGCAGGATGGCTGACGGGCGGTATTATGGTCGGTACATTATGGCTGTCCGCCCAGGTTCTCCCGATATCTATTGCATGGCTTCTTGCAATCATCTCCCGGCTACTTGTCACAGGGTGTCTGCATGAAGACGGGCTGGCGGACTTCTTCGACAGTTTCGGTGGAGGAACTACGCGTGAACGGACACTCGCCATCATGAAAGACTCACATATAGGCAGTTATGGTGTCATCGGATTGATTGTTTATTTTCTGCTGATGTTCCTGCTCTTAGAAAATCTGCCCCTGAAACTGGTTTGTGTCCTCGTTATCTGTGGTGATTGCTATTCTAAATTCTGTGCGTCGCAAATCATTAATTACCTGCCTTATGCGCGAAAAGAAGAAGACAGTAAAGCGAAAGTAGTTTATGACCGCATGACGCTGCAAGAATCACTGACAGGGCTTGTCTGCGGCCTATTGCCGATTGTAGTTTTCCTGCCAATCGTTTTCTGGCCGGTAATGTGTTTCCCGCTCCTCACTTTCACCGCATTGTGCAGACTGATGAAACGCCGTCTTCAAGGTTATACCGGAGATTGCTGCGGAGCCATGTTCCTGCTTTGCGAACTCTCGTTCTATCTTGGCGCCGCCATTCTGCTATACACACATATCAGATACGGTAATCCGGACTTTATCAACACCTATTTAAAATAGTAATCATATGGAAGTTATTTTCATCAGACATACTTCGGTTGATGTACCTCCCGGAGTATGCTACGGACAATCAGACGTCCCCTTACGTGACAGTTTCGAACAGGAGGCTGCCGTCACCTCAGAGAATCTGGAGAGTTATCGCCCGGAAGGTAGGGCTTTTGACCATGTATATACCAGCCCCCTATCCCGCTGTGTACGCCTTGCCACCTATTGTGGTTATCCCGAAGCCGAGCGGGATAATCGCATTATGGAAATCAACTTCGGTGACTGGGAGATGAAGAAGTTTGATGAAATAACTGATCCGAGATTGCAAGAATGGTATGCCGATTATATGAATGTACGTGCCACGAACGGTGAATCATTTGCCATGCAATATCAGCGTGTTGCCGATTTTCTGGACGAACTGAAAGAAAAGGATTACGAAAAAGTAGCCGTCTTTGCGCATGGAGGCGTATTGATTTGTGCACAACTTTATGCAGGAACCATAAAGCCGGAAGAAGCATTCAGTGCACTGACCCCATACGGGGGGATTGTCAGATTAAAACTTGAACACAGAGGTACGGAGTTTTAATTTATTTTTATTAGGTTATGATTCTTTTTAGTTATTCTTTTATCTGAATACTAAACGAAACCCACGGTCCTTCCGCCGTATCTGCCTGTACCTTATAGATACCACCAAAAGCATGAATGAAGTGCGCATTGATTTCATGACGGATGAGTGCTGTCTTATTCTCAAAGCGCACTTTCGCAAGAGGTGTACCAACCACTTTAAACAGTAACAGATTCTTTTCCCGGTCATGTTTGATGCGGATAACAATATTGTACGAATCTTCATCACTCTCCACCGGTACCAGCAAACTGGTTAACAATGAAGAAAACCAATTTTTATCCGTACTTATCATCAGACTTTCTATATCCGTCTTTAAACGAACAGCCACGTGCCCATTGCCGGACTCTATGGCAGTAGCGATTTCTTTCCGGCACAAAGCTATCACCTCGCACTCTTCCTGCATATATTGCGTCTTGCCGGATTCCAAACGGGAAAGTTCCAAAATACTGTTGACATACTTCAGGAGATTCTCCGCATTCTCCTGAATCATCTTGCCATATTCCATCTTCGCTTCCGCCGTAAGCTCTTTAGGCTCCGTCAGCAGCTCGGCAAAACCTACCACCACATTCAATGGCGTACGTATATCATGGCTGATTTCTGATTGCAGACGATCCTTGGTTACATTGTCCGCTTCCGCCTGCATGGCAGCATCCGCCGTTATTTTTTCAGCCGTGACAATCTTCCGGGATAAATAACGCGTATACAGATAAAAGATAAGCACCAGTACCAGCAATGTGACCAAAAACAGGAAACCACGTTTGTAATTGATATCTTTTATCTTCTGTTTTTCCATAAGAAGATCATCTATATGGTAAATTTCCTTCATCTGCTGCAATTGATTTGTAGAAAAAGCATTATCCAGGGAGTCCTGAGCCCGTATCAAGTAACGTCTTGTTTCGATTGCTCCGTCAATATCACCCTTGTTGATCTGGGTAGACGCTTTGTAATTAATCAGTGTAGCAAAAGTAGATACATAATGATTCAACACTATAGGCGTCACCTCATCTACCAATGCGATACTTTTATCATACTCCTTCGTTCGTGCATAATATTGTAACTGCACAAGCTGGACATTGAGCCAGAAAACAGGGTCGACATGGTCTTCCAACAATGCTTTAGCCTTGTCTATGTGCTCTTGTGCAACATGAAGATCTCCCTTATTCATAGATAGGAGGACGTACTTAATCTGACAATCTATTTCGAAGTTGCTCCAATTCTTCCGTGCCTCGGGTTCACGTTTTACGACTTCCTGCAATTCTTCATCCATTTGTTGCAAATAAGGTATTCTCAGACTGTCTCTGCCTGTATTACCATACACTTGGGCTATGCGCGAGAGAATATCCACACGTAAACTGACCTTTGTCTGTGGAGTAAAACGCTGATAAGCTTTCAAGAAAACCTCCAAAGCTTCATCCACTCTACTGGACACCCCATAAGCACACCCCAAGCTGTTGTATGAGGCTATTTCGCCATTATTGCTATGATACTTCAGAGATTCTTCCAATGCCTCCTTTGCCACATATACAGCCTTTTCGATTTGCCTTTTAGAAGCCAGAGCACGGCTGATGGCAGCTTTTTGTTCCAGATAATAATCATAAGTTCCCACTTCGGGAGCATATCCTTTCAGTTTATCCACCCAATATGTCAGGCTATCCGGATCATGCCGCTTATCATAGCAAGAAGCCAGATAATAAGCGCCCAGATTCTCGTAGATTACATTTTCCTGAGCACAGGCTTCTTCATATAAAGCGGTAGAGAAAGCCTTGTTATAGGGGGCATATTGATGCCTGTAAGCCATATCACGCAGATAAGTCAGTCTGACAAGCGTATTCGGCATGGCTTGTGATACTTTCAGGATGCTGTCCTGATATTGTTGCGCATGAGTATCTTCCGCATACAGCATATCAGGACGTATGCCCAGCAAACAAAGCAATATTATTACGATATGTTTCATGATACAGCTCCCTCCGTTTTAGGTTTATACTTCAACGGATGCGTAAAACAGAAGCGAGCACCCTGTGTATAGTTGCTATCCACCCATATCCGTCCTCTCATGTGAGTCACAATCAACTGGCAAATGGAAAGTCCTAAGCCTGTTCCCTGTGCAAAGTCATTCAATTTTTCGAAACGTTCGAAGATTACTCCCTGTTTTTCAAGAGGAATACCGCACCCTGTATCGGTAACGGAGAAGAAAGCCGTATTGCGGTCGGATAACTCCAACTTCAACACGATTGAACCTTCTTTGGTAAATTTGGTGGCATTCACCAGTATATTAATCAAAACCTGGCGAAGACGGGCATCATCCGTCTCTATCATCAGCTCAGGAAGCTCTGTATCAAAACGCAGTTCAACCTCAAGTTTGCGGGAAGCGGACACGGTTTCCGTAGCTTCTTTGCAAAGCTTCACAGCGTCATAAGGGCGGACGTTGAATGTGATATTGTCACTTTCAAAATCAGAAAAATCGAGAATATCATTTATCAGTTTCAGCAGTTGGAAAGAATTGACCTTGATGATTTCGCAGAATTCCTTGCGTGAGTCTTCATCAAACGAGTCATCATCCGAAGCCAATACCGCGGAGAAACCGACAATGGCATTGAGTGGCGTACGAACTTCGTGACTCATATTCGAAAGAAACATGTTTTTCTTCTGAATGGCCCGCTCCGCTTTCTGTATCATCACTTCCTGCGAACGTTTCGACTCTTTCAGGCGGAATATCTTTCTCCAGCTGAGATACAGGAAAAGAAGCAGAGTAAGCGTACAGACCACGATGCCTCCCAGATAAAGACGATAAGAGAACAGCCGGTCGCGCTCATTCTGGTAGGTCAGTTGATCGGCTTGAAAGCGGGTAGTCAGTTGATCTATCTCTTTAGGATAGTTCTTTTCGAACGACGACTTGATGTAGGAAAAGACTTCACCATATTGTTCATATGCTTCCTCCTTTCGCCCCATCTTTACAAGCAAATCCGCCCTGTTTTGTAATACCTCTTTATATAGGCTGCTGTTGATTTCGGCATTATCGGCATCAAAAAAGGCATCGTAAGTAGCCAAAGACTTTTCATACTCTCCGGTTCGTTCCCAATACATGGCATCCGCTATCAGGAGATGCTGACTGATGCCGGGAACCAATTCCTCCTTCAACGGCTCTACCGCATCCAAATGCTGGCGGGCTATCTTCGCAGAGCCATTAAACAACTGGCAATAGGCATTGAAGACATGGCGTACGGCCTGCTCCTGCCCTGAAAGCTTATCTGTCGGAAAACGATTCAGACGGGTCATGAAATGCGCAGCCTGATGGAAATTGCGGATGCGGAGATTGTATTCTATAAGTTCCACCAACAACATGCGGACGTGTATTTCTTCACCATGCATCTGGTCGAACATTTCCAGTGCCTGCACATGGGCGGCACCAGCCTCCTTGTTTCGACCGGTATAGGAATAAACTTCACCAATGGCATTCAGGGCAAGAGCCGTCCCCAAAGCATGGGAGAGTACACTTGCCTTTGAATACATCTGTTCACTCCAGACAATGGCCAAGCGGATTTCCCCCCGAAAGAGATACGACTTTATAAGTATCCTTTCCAGTTCAAAATAAGTTCTATACTGTTTAGTGGATTCCAAATAATTGAGAATGCTGTCTATTTTGATTGCCTCACCTTCTTCTTTGGTCAGATAATCGAACCCCATGCTGCTGTGAAAGGCATCTACCACTTCATTCAGCCGGGCATCGTGATTGGCTTCTGCCGGACTGCCCTCTCCTGCCGACAAAGGGGAAAGACATCCAAAGCATAGTATATGGAATATGAGATATTTCAGTAAGTTTCTCATGAAGTTTTTTTGTTTCGTGCTGTGTGGTGTTTGTGTTGTCATTCACCGCATACGTGGCAAATATATTCATTTTTTTTCAAAGAGACAAAAATAGTGAACTACTAAATAAGAAAAGAAACCAAAGTAGCAGTCATTACCAAAATTATAATCATTATCCCCTCGGCGCGGAGGTTGATGCGGGTTGCAATCTGCATATCTTCCGTAGTTAGAAGCCTGCCGTTACTGCCGATAGATGGTTTCCAAACTTCTTCACCAAAATAATTGTGCGGACCACCGAAACGACAGTCCAGAATACCGGCAAGAGCAGCTTCGGGATAACCGGAGTTAGGGCTGGCGTGCTGATTACCGTATCTGCCGACAAACTTCAGCAAATACAGAAAGCCACCCGGTTGGAGAGAGCCGTCTCCGGAAACAAGATGCAAGGGAGTGTTTTTACGAGTCCGGGGGATAGCGGCAAGTATCATCAGCATGGCGGTCAGGCGGGCAGGTATATAATTTGCCACATCGTCCAGGCGGGCGGCAAAGCAACCGAAAGCACGGTAACGGTCATTACGATAGCCAATCATAGAATCAAGAGTATTCACCATTTTATAGGCCAACATGCCGGGAACACCTAAAAGCATATACCAGAATAAGGGAGCAATCACTCCATCGCTTAGATTTTCTGCCAGAGTTTCGAGAGCAGCAGTACGTACTTCCTGAGCGGACAGTTCGGAAGTATCACGCCCCACAATACGGGCTACTTGCATTCTGCCATCTTCCAGAGAGCGCTCTACGGCTTCGAATACCATGCGGACTTCACGAATAAGAGTTGTGCCTGCCAGACAGAAAAAGACGGCAAGTATCTGCAATGCCAGAAGCATGACCGGAGAGAATGCAGCAGCCCAGCGAAGCAGGAAGAAAGCTGCGAAATAAACAATAAGGACGAGGAAAACAGCAATGAATGCACCTTTCAATCGCCGGCATTTCCCTTTATTCAAAAGATGTTCGGAGAATGAAATCATCTTGCCGAATGCAACAACGGGATGAGGCAAACAAGCAGGATCGCCCAGCTGGCGATCGAGAAGCCAGGCCACAAGCAGCGGCAGATTAAGATGAAAGGCAACGCCTAAAATAACGAGAATATTTTCCATTGCATCCATATTAACTTTCAAGCCATTGCCTTATTGCCTGCACAAGACGGTCATTCTCTTCCGGCGTCTGAGTAGCAATGCGGAAGAATTGCTCATCCAAGCCTTCAAAATTGGAGGCGTCACGGATAAGAATGCCGTGTTCATTGGCAAGATACTCCTTCAATGCAGCAGCCCTTCCGAAACGGAGGCGAACCAGCATGAAATGCGTCTCTGTCGTCCATACTTCAAGACTGCCCAGACGCTCCAAAGCATCATGCAGACGGGCTGTTTCCTTTAAGTAAGCAGGCACATCCAGAGGATTGGGAACATCTTGTCTCAGAAGATGAAGTCCGGCTTCGATGGCAAGTTGATTCACCGACCAGGGCATACGATGGGTACGCAGACGGCTGAGCAACCCGGCACCTCCTGTGATATATCCCAAGCGCAACCCGGGAACAGCATATCGTTTGGTCATGGAATGCAGCAATAATACATTCGGATATTCCGCAGCTTCTTTCGGAGTGAATAGCGGCTGCAAAGTGAAGTATTCGTATGACTGATCGATGATGAAACAGACTTGCGAATTGTGCTTGATTAACTCTCTCAGATACTCTTTATCAACCACCGTCCCTGTTGGATTATTAGGATTACAAAACCAGAGCATGCGTATATCTTCCGGCAGGAGGTATCCGTCTTCTTCCGGTGCAGGAAGCTGATAGAGTGAAGTAACCCGGTGCCCGTGCATACGGCAGGCATCAGCGTATTCGCTAAAGGTTGGTTGCAGAATGGCAGTATTCGTCCCGCGGAAAGTCTGTGCAATGAGGTAGATGGCTTCAATGGCACCGTTGGTCACACAAACGGCATCAGCAGGCAGATGATATCCGGCGGCAAGGCGGGATTCAAGAGTATAGGGTTCCGGTTCGGGATAATTCCCGATAGCGTCAATCCGTGTACACAGATGTGCTTTCAGTGCGGAAAGGTCTACTTTACTATAGACGTTAGAGCTGAAATTAGCAGTTATCGGGCGCTGGTATTTATAGGAGTCATCCCCGTGTCCTTCAATCATGAGTTGTCAGTATTTTATAGATAAGCGGCAAGTCGACATGGCTACGCACGTGGTCGGCAAGTTTATCGTATTGTTCTTCTTTGAATTGATGATAATCGAAAGATTTCCCGGCATCAGCAAGTTTATCGGCGAAAGGTTCCAGAAGGAAGTCGATGAACGGGGCATTGTCAAGAATTCCATGGATATAGGTTCCCATACAAGTGCGGTCAACAATATAGCCGTCGGTACGGCCGTCTTCCAGAAGATTCAGCGGAGAAGCCGAGGCACCCTGAGTGGGGACGGTGGTGCCCATGTGGATCTCATAGCCCTCCAACGATTGACCATTGACAGTTGACAATTGAAAACGGACTTGCCGGGTGACTTTCACACCCGTCATATGGGTGCTGACGGGCAGAAGACCTAATCCGGGCAAGCGTTCAATCTCTCCTTCCACATGGTCGGGATCGCAAACTTCTTGCCCCATCATTTGATATCCTCCACAAATACCCATAACCGTAGTTCCTTCGCGGTGGGCACGGATGATGGCTTGAGCCACACCGTTGCGGCGCAGCTCGTGCAAGTCGGCAAGGGTACTTTTACTTCCCGGTATGAGTATGATATCGGCTTTTGCCAGCTCGTCGGTGTTGTTGGTATAAAAAAGATGGATACGCGGGTCGCGTTCCAGCACATTGAAATCGGTAAAATTGCTGAGATGGCGCAGCAGGACAACGGCTATATTGACTTTACCCAGTTCGGCCTGCACAGATTTTGTGGCAAGGGCAAGGGAGTCTTCTTCTTCGATATATATTTCCTTATAATAAGGAACAACCCCTACCACCGGAATGCCGCAAAGTTCTTCGAGCATCTTGATGCCGGGCTCGAACAAGCGGATATCGCCACGGAACTTATTGATAAGAATACCCTTAATGCGTTCACGCTCGTGAGGGCGAAGCAACAGCAACGAACCGTAGACACTGGCAAAGACACCGCCCCGGTCGATGTCTCCCACAAGGATAACATCTGCCCCGGCATGCAGGGCCATAGGAAGATTTACCAAATCAGTGTCCCGCAGGTTTATTTCGGAAATGCTTCCGGCACCTTCCATCACCACAGGATTGTAGCGGGCAGACAGACGGTCGTATGCGGCACAGACTTCGCGACGCAGTTCATCACGGCCTTCGGCACGGAAATAATCGTAGGCATCACGGTTACCGATGGGACGGCCGTTGAGCACAACTTGTGAGGTATGGTCGGAAGAAGGTTTCAATAGTAAGGGATTCATATCCGTATGGCAAGGCACACCTGCGGCTTCGGCCTGAACTGCTTGGGCACGACCTATCTCCAGCCCTTCGGGTGTGGCGTAGGAGTTGAGCGCCATATTCTGTGCCTTGAATGGTGCCGGACAGTAACCGTCCTGACGGAATATGCGGCAGAAGGCGGCGGCAATAATGCTTTTACCCACGTCGCTACCTGTCCCGGCAAACATAATAGGATGAAGTTTCTCCATATATAATTTGTTTTTAACGGAGACAAAGATAATGCAAATCGAATGCAGAACTTTCATGCTTGCATGAAAAAGTTCTGCTGAAATGCAGCTTATCTTATGCAAATGCAGTCTGGGATTCCAGTATATTTATTTACAAAAAGAGCAGTAAACCGCTTTCCTTTTTTCGGCTTTCCCTTTGACTCGTTGAGTGAACCTGATTCAGTCCAGGACTGAATGGCATTGAGTCCAGGAGTGAATGCCTTTCAGTCCTGGACTCATTGTACCCCCATTCAGAAGGCGTCTGAGAGGGGGTGGAAAAGGTACTAAGACAGGGCAGATATAAAAATGAATATTTCATACAAACAACATAAATTGCTTCCTTGCGGTATAGTTTTGATGCACCACAGATTACACAGATTTACACAGATTAGGGAAGATATTTCTGATTATTAATAAATTAAATCTGTGCTAATCTGTGTAATCTGTGGTGAAATAATTCATTTCTTTTCAAAAACATCAAAAAAGAGTAGAGATTGAACAATAGAAAGAAAGGAGTGTTTGAGATAAATATCACTATTATAACCTAAACGAACCAGTTAACATATGAAACCAATCTTATTTATCGCCCTGCTGGGAGCGAGTCTTTCTGTGTCGGCACAAAACACCGGCAATATTCCATCCGATGCCCCGGATGTGCCTCAGGCCCTCTCCCTCAGCTACGACGACGCTCTGCAAATGTTGCAAAAGAGCAATCAAAGTCTGAAGATTGCCGACAAAGGCATCGAAACAGCCCGCGCGGAACGGGATAAGCTGAACGCTTTGTGGTATCCCAGCCTGCAAGGAGCAGGAACTTACGTTCACATGTCCGAAAAGATAGAAGTGAAGCAGCCCCTCTCCCAGTTCACCGATCCGGCTAAGGATTTTGTGCACACCATCCTGCCGGACGACCAGTTCATCAGCGGCATACTGGACCAGATAGGCAGTTATACTCTTGCCTTCCCCCTCGCCCCCCGAAACCTGACCAGCGTGGGACTGACAGCCGAATGGATAGTCTTCTCCGGTGGAAAACGTGTACGGGCAGGCAAGATAGGCAACCGAATGATTGACATCGCCCAGGAAAGCCGTGCACAAACCGACGCCACACAGCGAACCCTATTGGCCGAAAGTTACTACGGCCTCAGCCTGGCCCGCGAAATCGTATCAGTCCGCCAGGACACTTACAATAGTTTGAAGCAACATTATGAGAATGCCCTCAAACTGGAATCTGCCGGAATGATTGACAAAGCCGGCCGCCTCTTCGCACAAGTAAACAGGGACGAAGCCTGGCGGGCACTGGAATCCGCACGGAAGGAGGTCACCGTTGTAGAGAGCGCTTTACGCACACTGCTCAATATGGAGGACACTTGCAGCATAGAGCCTACCTCTCCCCTCTTTATCAACGCCACACTGCCTGTGAAAGAAGAATTTGTGCAAACCATGCGTACAGGAAACTACCTCTTGAACCAACTGTCATTGCAACAGAACATTGCCAAGCAACAACTGCGGATAGACCAAAGCGGATATTTGCCGGACATTGCCCTTTTTGGCAAACAGACACTTTACGCCCACGGCATACAGAGTAATCTGGTTCCACGTACTATCATTGGCGTAGGTTTCACTTGGAACCTCTTTGACGGACTGGCACGGGAAAAACGTATACGCCAGTCGCGCATTGCCGAACAGACCCTCGCATTGGGCAAAGATAAGGCACAGGATGATTTGACGGTAGGCATAGATAAACTGTATACCGGATTGCAAAAAGCACAGGACAACGTTCGCGCCCTAAATGCGACCATCGCCCTGAGCGAAGAGCTTGTACGCATCCGCAAGAAATCCTTCACCGAAGGTATGGCAACCAGCACCGAGGTAGTGGATGCAGAAACAATGCTTGCCACCGCCCGGGTAGCCCGCCTGGCCGCCTATTATGAATATGATGTGACATTAATGAACCTGTTGGCCCTCTGTGGCACACCGGAACAATTCAAGAAGTATTTTAATGAGGAATGAAGAATTTCCTCTCAGTATGCTTTCACAGCGTAGCCAAATTCTTCATTCTTCATTAAAAAGTATAAACCAAAACCCTTTAAAATCATGGAACTTTCTAAAAAAAGCATCAGCACTGCATTTGTCATCATACTGGCAATCACCATACTCGTCTCCATCCTGGGAATGGCACTTATGAGCCATCAACCCCTCGTACTTCAGGGCCAGATAGAGGCCACCGAAATCCGCATCAGCGGCAAACTGCCGGGACGAGTGGATTCATTCCTCGTACGCGAAGGTGACTGGGTAAAGGCAGGCGATACGCTTGTCGTCATCAACAGTCCGACCATAGAAGCCAAATACCGCCAGGTGAATGCCCTGGAGCAAGTGGCACAGGAACAGAACAAGAAAATAGACGCCGGCACACGGCGACAAATCGTCGCTACCGCCCAGCAACTCTGGAACAAGACCAAGAGCGACCTGACACTGGCACAAACTACTTATCAGCGTATTCTTGCATTATACAAAGACAGTGTCGTCACCTCGCAGCGGAAAGATGAAGTAGAAGCCATGTATCGTGCCGCACAAGCAGCCGAGCGTGCCGCCTACGAGCAATACCAGATGGCAGTGGACGGAGCGCAAAGCGAAGACCGTGCATCTGCCCGAAGCATGGTGGACGCAGCACGCAGCACGGTTGACGAAGTGTCTGCCCTGCTCGTCGATGCACGGCTAACAGCACCGGAGGCAGGACAGATTTCAACGATATTCCCTAAACGCGGAGAGCTCGTCGCACCGGGCACACCTATCATGAACCTGGTTGTCATGAACGATGCGCATGTCGTGCTCAACGTGCGTGAAGACCTGATGCCACAATTCAAAATGGACGGCACATTCCGTGCGGATGTTCCTGCTATCGGCAAGAAGAATGTAGAGTTCTGCATCTATTATATCAGTCCGCTGGGCAGCTTTGCCACCTGGAAATCAACCAAGCAGACGGGAAGTTATGATATGCAGACATTCGAGATACATGCTCGCCCGACACAGCCCATAGAAGGTTTACGTCCGGGAATGTCGGTGTTGCTGACGATCAATAATAAATGACTAAAAGACCCTGTCCTATGAAACGACCTTTATATAATGTACTTCGCCGTGAATGGCAGCGCATGACCTCCCGCAGGCTCTATCTCGGTGTGTGCATCGTGCTACCCTTGTTCTGCCTGTTCTTCATGGCTACCATCTTCGGCAGCGGGCAGATGGAAAATATCCCTGTCGGCATTGTAGATAAGGACAATACCGCTACATCCCGGCAGATAGCACGAAACATCGCTGCCGTACCCACCTTCAGTGTCACCCGGCATTTCACCGACGAGGCTGCCGCACGCGAAGCTGTACAACGTAAAGAAATCTATGGCTATCTGTCCATCCCCACCGGCTTTGAACAGCGTGCCACTACAGGAATGGATGCCACGCTTTCTTATTATTACCATTATGCCCTCCTTTCCGTAGGTAGCGAGCTGATGGCGGCTTTTGAGACGGCGTTGGCACCCGTCGCACTCTCGCCTATTGCGATGGAGGCTATATCATTGGGTGTCAATCAGGAGCAAATAACAACTTTTCTCCTGCCTGTGCAATCCAGTATGCATCCACTTTATAATCCCGATCTGGACTATTCCGTTTATCTGAGCCAGCCTTTCTTCTATGTCCTGTTTCAGATACTCATCTTGTTGATGACAGTCTATGCCGTGGGAAGTGAATTGAAGTTCCATACGGCACAGGAGTGGATGACGACAGCACGGGGGAATATTTTAACTGCCATAGTTGGCAAACTGTTGCCTTATACATTCATTTTCTCGATAATCGGCATATTGGCTAATTATGTCCTGTATGGCGTATTGCATATACCTTTCCAGGGAAGTTTGCTGATGATGAACCTGATGACGGTGTTATTTATTATTGCGACACAGGCACTTGCAGTGTTCATCTTCTCTATCTTTCCGCGGATAGCTTATATCATCAGCATCGTGTCGATGGTCGGCTCGCTTGGGGCGACACTTTCCGGTGTCACTTTTCCTGTAACGAGCATGTATCCGCCTGTGCATGCGGCATCCTATCTTTTCCCTGTGCGTCATTTTACGGAAATAGCGCAGTCGATGCTGTATTTTGACTCCGGGTTCGGATATTACTGGCAATCGACAGCCATACTTCTGCTTTTTCCATTGCTGGCACTGCTGATACTGCCGAGGCTGAGGAATTGGATATTGAAACACGGAGAAGAAACAGAAACACGTATGCCGGCGAATCATACAGCCCCTCTTTCGCTATCAGATATTATCTGCCGTGAATGGCGTGCCATCAGCACCAATCCGGCAATACTTCTGGTATTGATAGGCGGTATCTTCGCCTACGGGCTCCTCTACAACCTGATGTACGCCCCCAACCTTGTACGGAAAACGCCTGTTGCCGTTGTTGATAATTCACATTCCGCCCTTAGCCGGGAATATATCCGCCTGCTCAATGCCACTCCACAGGCGTCAGTCTATGCCCTGACACCCAATTATCTTGAAGCGAAAGAATGGTTGAAACAAAGCAAAGTAGATGGTATTCTCTATCTTCCCGCTGACTTTGATGCACGGGTAGGCCGGGGTGAACAATCTGTCTTTAGCGTCTATGCCGCCACAGATGCTTTCCTTAATTTTAAGAATTTGCAGGAGGCTTCTTCGCGCGTAATGCTTGCCGTAAACGATGTCCACCGTGCGGAAGGTGCTGTGTTCCTTCCTCCCCAGGGACTACTTGCTGTAGCCTCATCCGCTCCCGTCAATGTATCGGGAACGGCTCTCTACAATTACACAGAGGGATATGGGTCGTATCTGATTCCGGCGGTCATGATTATCATTATCTTTCAGACATTGCTGATGGTGATAGGAATGGTAACCGGGGAAGAGGCGGAAGCGAGAAGGGAAGAGGTGAAGGCGACGGTCGAAAAAGCGGAAGTAACGGTCGAAAAGACAGAAGTGACAACCGAAGTGACGGGAGAAAGAACGGCTTCTGACAGTTCCGCCTGGCACAAAGCATTATACAATATCTCCGGCAGGACTTTTGTCTACGTAATGCTATATCTCATTTTTGCCCTGTTCCTGTTGGGCCTGCTTCCTCATTTTTTCAGTATTCCGAACATAGGGAACGGCAGGGATATTATCACTATGATGATCCCTTTCCTTATAGGAACGAGTTTCTTCGGACTGGCGGCATCACGGTATTTCACCGACTCCGAAGCCCCCTTATTAATGATCGCCTTCTTTTCCGTAGGATATATTTTCCTCTCCGGTGTCTCCTATCCTCTCGAACTGATGCCTTGGTATTGGCAAGCTGCACACTACGTTGTTCCAGCCGCTCCTGCCGTGCTGGCTTTCGTTAAACTGAATTCAATGGGAGGAGATATGGCGGATATTCGTCCGGAAATGGTGACATTATGGATACAGGTCTTTGTATATTTCCTACTCAGCCTGTGGGTGTTCAGAAAAAAGATACTGAATTTCTTTCCCGCAAAGGTAGTATATATTCCCTAAAACTCTTACCTTAGCTGCCCAAATAAAAGTAAATTACTATGATTACTGAAGAACTCAAGAAATTATATTGTGCTTACACCGGGCACGAACCGGAAGCAATCGACGAACTTCCTTCGTCCGGCTCCAACCGCCGTTATTTCCGCCTGTCAGGCACGCCTACACTTATCGGTGTAAGCGGCACTTCCCTCGAAGAGAACCAGGCTTTCCTTTATATGGCAAGCCATTTCCGGAAGAAAGGGTTGCCCGTACCGGAAGTTGTGGCAAAGAGTGAAAACGACGCTTTCTATCTGCAAGAAGACTTGGGCGACACGCTTCTGTTCAATGCCATCGAAAAAGGGCGCAAAACAAGCGTGTTTGATGAAGAAGAAAAGCAACTCCTGCGCAAGACCATGCGCCTGTTGCCCGCCGTACAATTCTCCGGTGCTGACGGAATGGACTTTTCCTATTGCTATCCGCAATCGGAATTCAACAGCCGCAGTATTTTGTGGGATTTGAACTATTTCAAATACTGTTTCCTGAAAGCAACCGGAATGGAGTTTCAGGAGGACCGTCTGGAAGATGATTTCCAGAAGATGGCAGATGTATTGATGCGCAGCAGTTCGGCTACTTTCATGTACCGGGATTTCCAGAGCCGCAACGTGATGATTAAGGATGGTGAACCGTGGCTCATTGATTTTCAGGGCGGACGTAAAGGGCCTGTTTATTATGATGTAGCTTCTTTCCTGTGGCAAGCCAAGGCGAATTATCCCGATAGTCTGCGCAAAGAACTTTTGAAGGAATACATCGATTCACTGTGCAAATATCAGCCAGTAGACGAAAAATACTTCTATGCCCAGTTGCGCCATTTCGTACTGTTCCGTACCATGCAGGTGCTGGGTGCTTACGGTTTCCGCGGCTATTTTGAAAAGAAGCCGCATTTCATTCAGAGTGTACCTTTCGCTATTGAAAACCTGCGGCAATTATTGCAGGAGCCGTACCCCGAATATCCGTATCTCTGCCACGTGCTGAAAGAACTTACCGAACTGAAACAATTCACTGACGATTTGCAGAAACGCCGCCTTGTTGTGAAGGTTACCAGCTTCGCATATAAAAAAGGTATTCCCGAAGATTCCAGCGGAAACGGAGGAGGTTTTGTATTCGATTGCCGCGCGGTGAACAATCCCGGCAAGTACGACCGCTATAAACCTTTCACCGGGCTGGACGAACCCGTTATCCGTTTTCTTGAAGATGACGGGGAGATAACGACTTTCCTCGAACATGTGTATGGTTTAGTGGATGCTTCGGTAAAGCGGTATATGGAACGAGGATTTACGAATCTCTCCATCTGTTTCGGATGTACAGGCGGTCAGCACCGTTCCGTTTATTCGGCTCAACATCTGGCAGAACATCTGAACAAACTGTTCGGAGTGCAGGTAAATCTTATCCATAGGGAACAGAATATAGAACAGACGTTTAAAGCAAGAAACTAAATGAGAGCAATGATCTTTGCCGCCGGCCTCGGCACCCGCCTTCGTCCGCTGACCGACAATATGCCCAAAGCTCTTGTCTCCGTCGCAGGTAAGCCCATGTTAGAACGTGTCATCCTCCGGTTGAAAGATGCCGGATTCAATGACATCACCATAAATATCCACCACTTTGGTGAACAGATTATAGATTTCCTCCGCGCTCATGATAATTTCGGCGCAGATATCCACATCAGCGACGAACGGGGCGAATTGCTGGATACCGGTGGCGGAATCAAAAAAGCCCGTCCTCTGCTGGAGAGCAACGAGCCTTTCCTTATACATAATTCAGACATTCTGACGGATTTAGACCTCAATGCCTTCTATCGCCACCATCTGGAAAGCAATGCAGACGCCACCCTGCTCACCAATCATCGGAAAACCTCCCGCTATCTGCTAATGGATAAAGATAATCGCCTTTGCGGCTGGACTAATCTTTCCACCGGCGAAGTACTTCCCAAAGAACTTGATTATCCCGGCGAGCACTACCAATTACAGGCTTTCGGCTGTGTCCATGTCCTTTCACCCTCCATCTTTCAATTTATGGAAGACGAGCGTTGGACAGGCAAATTCTCTATCATCCCGTTTTACGTGGATATCTGTTCCAGAGCACGTATCCAGGGATATCCCATAGATAGTGAAAACTGGTTCGATGTGGGGAAACCGGAAACTCTGGCAAAGGCAGAAGCCTACTATAGTTCATTATAACACAGGCTTCATTTTTATCAGTTTTCCTTGTCCGTCAAACATATATTCGTAGTTGAAAGAACCATAAATGCGGTATTTCCAACGGGCACTCTTTTCAAAACGGCGGCTGTCATCCAGGACAGTCGCCTGATATTTATCCTCTAATTCGCCAACAAACGCCCGAGATTTCGGATCCTGGAATCTATAAGTAGCAACCACTATCCGAACATCCGGATATTGGTTCCGCAAATCATCCAATTCTGCACGGACACCGTCTATCCCATCATTCAACCAGAAAAGCAAACATACCGGCTGCCCCTTTCCTGCAATATCCGAGAATTGCACACTATCTTTTTCTGCGTAATCTACCTGTCTGAAATCAATAAAATCATCTCCGGACATCATACTGCGGGTTCCGTCAAGCAAACGTTTCAATCCTATCAATACCGATGTACTATCCCGCATCTGCGGATTACTGTTCTGATATAATTTCTCCAGTTCATCCGGATATATTTCCGCCCAACGGTCGAAGACCATCCACCCCATTGCATTACCCGCATTATCAAATACGAACTTCCGGGTTTCCTCACGCGGAAAGAGCTCTTCATGCCAGAGTTTCCAAAGGCGCACATTCAACGAACGGGGATTAGTGCTCTTGTCCGGCACAGGCATTTCCGGCGGAGTTACATTAGTCAGCGTCAGCTCCCCCCTTTCGGGATAGAAAAAGTTCATGCTATGGCGATGCTCTATACCGTAGAGATGCAGCGTATCTTCTTTTCCGGAGAATATGGCCTGACCGTTTCTGATGATGGCAGAATCCAGCGGTCCTTTTCCATAATCCCTGTCTCCCGTCATGCGGTCGGCACCATAGCGCCACAGATATAATGTGTCTCCTTCGTGAGCATCCAACCCGATGCAATTCACAGTAAAAGTACGGTCTTGAGATTGGCAACTCACCATCCCCAGAAGCATAGAAAGAAAGATCCAGCAATTGATTTTCATAAGGCGCAGACAATTTAGTGAATAAACAGATAGTGCAAAAGAACAATCTTTTTCAGAAAGATGCAAGCAAAAAATAGATTATTAGGAAACGATTGTTTACGGATTTCCATATATTTGTAGCATAACATTAAAGTAACTGACTATGAAACGACTGAAATTTGGTTTATGGATATGCCTATGTCTGTGCGCCACTACCCTTGTGGGGCAAAACAAAGTGAAAACAACAGCTGAAAAAGTAATGCTATTCATCGACGGCGCCCAAGTGACACGTACCAGGCAAGTAGACATCCCTGCGGGAACCTCCACTCTCATCTTCACCGGACTATCCCCATACATGGATGCACAAAGCATGCAGGTAAGTGCCAAGGGTAAACTTACCGTTACGGCTGTCAATCAGCAATATAACTATACTGATAGTGCTTCCGTCAGTCAGAAACAGCAAAGCCTGCAAGAAGAGCTGAAAAAAACAGAGAAACAACAGAAAGAACAGAAAGCCGAACTCGGACTGATTAATGCCGAATATGAAATACTGAAAACAAACTGTTCCGTCAGCAATAAGAATACGGCTACCTCTCTGGCTACCATCAAAGAGGTGAACCAATATTATTCCACCCAACTGAAAACTCTGAAATCGAAAGAACTCGCCATCAACGAGAAAATAGAAGAACTTACCCGGAAGCAAGAGCAACTGAATGCAGAGTTAGCGCAACTGAGCGGTAAGTCTTTAACTCCCATGAGCGAGATTGCAGTAAACGTAAACGCACCCGCTGCCTGCAAAGCCACATTTACACTGAATTATTATGTGAAGAATGCCGGTTGGTTCCCCTCCTATGATGTCCGTTCCGGTAGTCTGTCCGAGCCAATTTCCATTGTTTACAAAGCGAATATCTTCCAGAATACCAAAGAAGATTGGAAGAATGTGGAGTTGTCCCTCTCTTCTTCTAATCCTACGACCGGAAGCGTAGCTCCGAAATTAGCCACCTATTGGCTGGATTACGGACTTGCAGCACCACGCTACAGCCTGAATCAAAATGGAAATTCGGTTTCGGGAGTAGTGCTCGACAGTGAACGGGAACCGGTCATCGGAGCGAATGTAATGATACCCGGTACCACCATAGGCACCATCACCGACGTGAACGGTAAGTATTCCATCACCATCCCCAACGGACAAAACCAACTCCAATTCTCATTCATCGGTTTTCAAACCCAGACCAGAGATATACGTGGAAACATCATGAATGTCGTTCTTCAGGAAGATATGCAGATGTTGGAGGAAGTGGTAGTAGTGGCGTATGGGAAAGAAGCGTCCGCATCCTCCCACAGGCCTTCCACCAAATCCATCAAGAAAGCTGCCGCCATTGAAGAGGAGGCCAGTATGGCCCTCAATGTCGAGCAAACCCAGGGACAGATGGGCTACGAGTTTGAAATCAAAATCCCCTACACTATCCCTTCAGATAGTAAGCCGGTAGTTGCCGAAATCGGACATTATGAGATTCCGGCCTCTTATACCTATCAAAGCACTCCGAAGATTGATAAAGATGCATTCCTCATAGCCCAGGTTACCGATTGGGAGAAACTGCACCTGCTCGAAGGCGAGGCGAATGTTTATTTTGAAAACACTTTCATCGGCAAATCCATCATGAACGTCAGCCAGCAAAGCGATACTCTCTCCTTCTCACTGGGACGTGATAAACGCATCATGATACAGCGTACGAAAGAAAACGAATATACTTCCCGCAAATTCATAGGTTCCAGCCAGACGCAATCCATTGCCTGGAAACTCTCTGTACGCAACACACGTCCCGAGCCTGTGACACTCACTCTTTACGACCAACTGCCCGTATCACGCAACAGCAACATCACCGTGACGGCAGAAGAAATCAGTGGCGGCACACTGGATGAAGCCAAAGGCATCATCACCTGGCAAATGACCTTACAGCCCGGCGAACAACGTGAGTTACCTCTGCGATATAAAGTGAAATATCCTAAAGGACGAAACTTACTAATAGAATAACGCTTCTTTATGCCACCCTAAGGCAGAGATTATCCGGTATTCCCCTGTACATGCAAATCCTGGCAGGAACCAACAATGTTTTAATTATCAATGCATTATATTTACCAAGCATTTTCATTATGATGTAAAAGCATTTACCTCCGGATGTAACGGCCTTTACCCCATATTGTAACGCTCTTTACCTCGGCATGTAACGACCTTTACCTCGGTATGTAAATGGAGTTACCATGTGAGGTAAATGACGTTATCATATAGGGTCGGCAGAATCAGCACTTATAGTAAACCAAACTTTACTATATTCTTTATAATATTTAGCATACCGTTTGCATCTTTTTCATTCCCAGATTGTTTATTTTGTAGATTAGAGTAAAACAGAACAATAAAAGAAGAAATCATGAAAAAGATTATCGCATTAATGATGTTAGTTTTCATAGGTGCCTCTACGGCAATGTATGCACAACAAAGTAGTAGTGAAAACCGCCGTGCCGAACGTAAAGCTCAGCGTGACGCAGAAAAAGCCAGGGAAAAAAGAGAAGAAGCACAGGCGTATGCCAATGCTGTACAAGCCATCAACAACAGAAAATTTGTATTGGAAGCTGATCGAATCACATTCAAGAGAGGACGAAGCGCTTTTGTTACGTCAAACACCAACTTTGTACTCTTAAATGGTGAAAAAGCATCCGTCCAGGTTGCTTTCAACGGTCCTTATGCAGGCCCTAACGGTATAGGAGGTATAACAGTAGACGGCAGGGTGGGCGAAATAAAAACGACCACAGACAAAAAAGGAAATGTGAACTGTAATTTCAATGTGGTAGGTGTCGGAATCTCGGCACAAGTTTCTATCAGATTGACTCATGATACCAACAACGCATCCGTCACAATCAATCCGAACTTCAACTCGAACAGGTTGTCACTGGATGGCAAAGTAATTCCTTTGTCCGAATCGAGCGTATTTAAAGGACGGGCGTTCTAATGAGATTCAGTTGACGAGGAGACAAGAGGTTGTGCTATGCTTGTAGGGGCGGAAGTTTTTTCGCCCCTACAAGCATATGCAAAATCGGCTCATGGGATTGGAAGTTTGGTTTCAATTATGAAGTAAACGATAAAAAGCATAACTTTGTACTGTTGAAACCGACCGATATGCCAATTGAACGGTATGTTAAGGTTTAAAAGAACATTAATCCATATTGTAAAGATAGACCTTACGTGACATGAAACATACGCAAATAATCCTCGTCACCGGTGCCTCTTCCGGCTTTGGAAAAGTCATCGCCACGCAGTTGGCCGCACAAGGGCACACCGTCTACGGCAGCAGCCGAAAAGCCGTTTCCGATAACCCGGATTTCAAGATGCTGCAACTGGACATCACCGACCCGGCATCCGTCTCCAATGCCATATCGACGATTCTGGCTGAAGAGGGACGAATTGATGTGCTTGTCAACAATGCAGGTATGGGCATCAGCGGAGCCATAGAGCTGACTACCGAAGACGAGATACAACGCCAGATGAATACTAACTTTATAGGTGCCGTCCGTATGTGCGCCGCCGTCCTGCCCTCCATGCGCGAGGCGGGACAGGGACGAATCATCAACATCAGTTCCATTGCAGGAGTGCTTGCCGTTCCTTACCAGGCTTTTTACAGCGCCTCCAAATTTGCAATCGAAGGTTATAGCGAAGCGCTTTACCAGGAGGTGAAGCCTTTCGGCATACAGGTATGCGTCGTTGAACCGGGAGATTTCCGGACGGGCTTCACCGCACAACGGCAGATGAATGAGGCCACTCTCTCCCATTCACAATATGGAGAACACTTCACAAGAACAATGCAGAATGTGGAGCAATCCGAGAATAACGGTTGCCACCCCGACAAGTTGGGAAGAGCCGTCTGTAAACTGGTGAACAAACGCCGACCGGCATTTCGTACCAAAGTAGGCCCGTGGGAACAGGTGTTCTTCGCCCGCATCAAGCCCATGCTGCCATTCTGCCTGACAGATTGGTTAATCAGAAAATTCTATTAAATGATAATCCGGCTACATAATTGCTTGTAATCATATAATTTATATCTTTGCGACGAAATAAACATCAACCCCTTACAAGGTTCAAACAATGAAACAGACTATTCTCACCGTTTTCTTTTCAATCATAGCATTGGGAGCAACAGCCCAATCCCCTATTTCCTTTCAGGTAAAAGCCGGAGTCGGCACCTCCAACTTCTGGGGAGAAAATGTAGAAAGCAACACACGCATCGCCTATAAAGCAGGTGTCGGCATGAACTATGAACTCAGCAGGACATGGGTGTTCCAGCCCTCACTGAACTTTGTGTCAATAGGTGCCCGTGAAGATATAGAATATGTAGGCAAAGCGGACATGAATGAACTATACATCCAACTGCCTGTTATGATGGCGGCCCGCCTTCACCTCGGCAAAGATTACAGTGCTTCACTGAGTGCCGGTCCTTACATCGCTTATGGTGTAGGTGGCAAAACGTCGGGCGAAATGCAGGAACAATATGATTATAGCAGTAGTGTCCATCACGGAGGAAGCGGCTACAGATTCCGTTTAGATACTTTCGGCAATATGATAGACGACAATATGGGCAACAAGCGCTTTGATGCCGGACTCATGTTTGCCCTAAACTTTGAATACCACAAATTCATTTTCGGAGCGGAACTCCAATTGGGAATGATTAAAGTAAACGACCAACTGGACAATCTGCTGCAAAACTCCGGCATTGAAAAATTCTCTCCCAAAAACCTCGCTTCTTTCTTTACTGTGGGATATAGATTCTAATCTCCGGCAGGCTGCATTTGCTCCGCCTGTTTCCGTTTCATCTCATTCAGCACACTGCCTGTCAGCTGAATGGCAAGAAGGAAAGTAAGAAGGTCTGCAGCAGCCTGACACATTTCCACTCCCTGCAATCCCAGATAGTAAGGCAGGATAAAAATCAACGGAATAAAGAACAGTCCCTGACGGGCAGACGAAAGAATGGTAGCCTTGACGGGTTTACGGATAGTCTGCAACATCATATTACTGACAACAATCCAGGCACCCAGCGGGAAAGTAATGAATTGCCAACGCAATGCGGCAGCCCCCACCGCTATCACATCAGGGTCTCCCTTGCGGAACACGGAAACAATTTCTTCAGCAAATCCCATACCAAGCACTGCACATACCAGCAAGAATATGAAACCTACCTTCACACAAAACCAGAAGCCCTGGCGTACACGCCCGTAAAGCCCCGCTCCATAATTGAAACCGCACACCGGCTGGAAACCTTGTCCGAAGCCTATCAGGAAAGCATTGATGAACATAGCGATACGGGTGACAATAGACATACCCGCAATGGCAGCATCACCGTAAGCACCAGCAGCCACATTCAGCAAGATAGTTGCCACGCTTGCCAATCCCTGGCGGGCAAGCGACGGTGTACCTCCGCCGATAATCTCTTTTATGAAAGCCAGTGAAGGTGTGAAATTTCTGAAACGAATACGGATATTCCCTCCCTTACTGCCCATATACAGCAGCAGAGAGAAACTGCATATCTGACTGATGACCGTAGCCCATGCCGCACCCGATATTCCCATATCAAAAACGAATATCAGTATCGGGTCAAGCACCACATTGATGACTGCACCCGAAACAATTCCCACCATCGCATACGCTGCATTGCCCTGAAAACGTATTTGATTGTTCATCACGAGAGAAGCAGTCATGAATGGAGCACCCAGCAGGATAATACCCAGATACTTCTCTGTATAAGGTAATATGGTAGGCGTAGAACCCAATGCTAACGAAAGCGGAGTAAGAAATATCAGTCCGGTTACTGCCAGGGCAATCCCCATAAACAATGCCCAGAAGAAGCCTGTTGCCGCCATCTTCTCGGCATTCCCTGTCTCCTGCGCACCCAGCTTCCGCGAGATGTAGTTTCCCGAACCATGCCCGAAGAAGAATCCCACCGCCTGGATGATGGACATGACGGAGAACACAATTCCCACAGCCGCCGTGGACTGGGTATTGATTTTCCCCACAAAGTACGTGTCCGCCATGTTATAGAACGATGTAACCAACATACTGATAATCGTAGGCACAGCCAACGATACTATCAGACGGGGCACCGGAGCTGTAGTCAGATAGACATAATTATCTTTTGCCGAATGTCTCATAGAATTTTCACAATCTCTGCAAGCAGTGAATCAAAGGAAATCACCACACTATAAAGGTATACAGAATTCGGGCACAATATTCGTCATTTTTAGGGAGATACGCAAATTCTTCATTCCTCATTTTTCATTTAGAAATTCATCAGGTCATTCAGCGCTTCGCTCATGCTGGGATGTGTAAAGATGTAATCTCTCAAGAAAGTATATTCCTGTCCCGTTTTCATTACGATTGATACGATGTTGATAATTTCACTCGTTCCCGGACCGAACAGGGTGCAACCCAATATTTTATTGGTATGGACATCTACCACCACCTTGAACAATCCGTCCGTCTCACCCAACGTTCGTGCACGCGGAATGGCACCGACGGGCAAAGTATTTACCTTTATATCCAATCCTTTCTTGCGTGCTTCCGCCTCACTCAGTCCGACACGTGCCAAAGGAGGATCAATAAATACTGAATAGCTGACCGGCTCGCGGTCATCCGTCCGGCGCTCTCCGGCACCGAACAAATCTTCACGGATTATACGGTAATCATCCAAAGAAATATAAGTGAACTGTAAACCGCCTTTCACATCACCGATAGCACGGATATGGGGATTGGTAGTCCGCAACCACTTATCCACAATAATAGCTCCGCGGTCATCCACTTTCACACCTGCCGCATCCAGGTTTAAACCGGAGGTATTCGGACGACGGCCTGTTGCCAGCAAGATGGCATCTCCTTCCAGATGATGAATCCCATTCGTCGCAACATCCTGATAAATCACCGTTGAACCGTCTACCGACTGCACACGTGCGTTCAGATGGAAAACAATGCCTTTCTTCTCCAATACCGACTGTACACTGGCTGCAATGTCCCTGTCTTCACGCCCTATCAGTTCCGGATAGCCTTCAAGCACCGTCACCTTCGAACCGAAAGAAGCATACATGGAAGCAAATTCCAGTCCGATATAACCTCCGCCCACAATCACCAGACGTTCGGGAAGTTCTTCCAGTTCCATGATGGAAGTGCTTGTATATACGCGGGGATTATCCTTTATCCCTTCGATGGAAGGTATGATGGTTTCCGCTCCGGTATTTATGAATATCTGCGGCGCCTGCAATTCTATCACTTCTTCCGCCGTCCTGACTTCTACCACATCGGGGCCTGTAAATGCACCTACACCCGTATAAACCGTTATATTGGGATTATCGGCCAGATTATGATAGTTCTTGTTCCGCAGAAAAGAAGTGACCTCTTCCTTGCGGCCGATGGCCTGACGGTAATATTCCTTCTTCTCTTCCCACACAGCCTTTACCGGGGTTTCCTTGGCCAGATGCACCAGCGTCTTTGTAGGAATACAACCGATGTTGATACAAGTACCTCCATACATGCGATCCGAACGTTCCACTACTGCAACCGTCTTCTGGCGTTTTGCGAATTCGGCAGCCAGGGTCTTTCCTCCCTTTCCGAAGCCGATAATGATAGCATCATACTTTTTCATATCTCTATTTCTTTAATTGTTTCAGTACGCTTTTCGCACTGTCTGCTAATATAACAATTGCACCGGCCAAAATGGCTGTATCTTTTATAACTAATCTTCCGGCACCGGTCAATAATGGGAAACCGGACTCGCCACTGCCCAAATCAGGCACCCATACTTCGGGTGTAGTGACAAGGAAAGATAGCGTGCCGAGAGTCATGATAATTGCAAGCCCTGCTCCTACCAGACCGACTTTCGGCCAAAAGATGCCCAGAAAAGTAAGAACACCAATGGTCATGATGAGAATGCCCAGCCCATGAGAAAAGCCATACGTATTGTTTTCCTTATGCCACTCATGCTTCACGGCATCAAATTCACCTTCTTTCAGTTTATATTCCTTATATTCAGGAGCACTATGCGTATAGAAGAAGCTCATAAAAGGACTGTTTGCCACAAAAGGTACGATACCTTCGGCTTCATAATTCCAGAACTTCAATCCGCCTATCCAAACGAAAATAACCAGAATTGCCACGCGAATAAGATTGATACCTAATTTCTGAGTTGACGCAGCCAAAGTCAGAGCCGCCACGAACATTGATTGTAATTTTGTTTTCATACGATTATTGCATTAATTAATTGTTTTGTTTTTCTGATGCAAAAATCGGGGTTTATGTCGGGGGGTGAAATGGCAATTCTGCCGTATCAGTTGGCAATATTTCCCGTTGTGTTCGATTTACGGAAATCCGACACACTTTCACCCGTCATTTTCTTGAAAAAGCGGCTGAATGTGGACAAATCTTCGAAACCCAAGAGTTCACTGATTTCCTTGGCGCTTTTGGGAGTGTAGAGCAGTAAACGTTTAGCTTCCGCTTCCACCCGTTCGTGAATGATGCGCAAAGGAGAAGGGACTCCGCAGGAAGAAAACAGATTGGAAAGTGTCTTGGGAGAACGGAATAAGAGGTCGGCATAATCCTGCACTTGTTTCTTTTCACGGAAATTCTGGTCAACTAATATATAGAAACGGCGGACGATATCGAAAGCTTTCTCCTGTTCCGGAGTAACGCCGCACTTCTCACGGGCAATGCGGGTACAGGTGATGATGAAACGTTTAAGGATGATACGAAGCATCTCTTCCTGAAGGTTATCACGAACGGCAGATTCCTGACGGAAGATACGGACAATATCATTCAGATTGACAGCCTGCTCCTGAGAGAGCTTTAATCGCATCACCTGGGAGGAACCGTGAAAAAGGAAACCATTGCACGATACTTCGTCATCATGGCCGAAGATGCAGTAGAAATTACTATTGAACAGAAAAGTGAGGTATTCACCTTCCACCGATTTTATTTCGATATGATGCAGGGGCGTAAGACAGGCTATTTCGTCTTGTTCCAGCCGCATCGGGATATGATCTATCTCTACTGTCAGGATGCCGCTGCGCACCCATATAAATTTGTATAAGGTAGTGTTTTGCTGTAGTGCTTTATTTTCGTGAAAGCAAGAAGTCATTGCCAGATTCCCGTTCAGGGGGGTATTTAATTGATAATCCATCATATAATTAAGAGTTAGCGTTCTTTGTCGCACATTGAAGTACAAAAATACATTATTCCGGGTGGGGATGCAAGAAAAAGCAATAATTTAGATAGAATTCTTTTACTTTGATATATGCGACAATTAATTCGTTATCTTAGTCATTAGCCCTTGTATATCCACTTTTTACGAAACGCCATAAATCAGCATAAAAAGGACATTGAAAATACTTCCAATAACTCTTTGATAGTTAACCAATTACTTTTACCCCACACAAATTGTACAGAGAATTGTACAGTCGTTTTCTTAGCACTTTTCTAGCTATATTCCTTAGTTTTGCTTAAAAAACAATGAATAACAAGACAATTAAAGAAAAGTATCTGCCACCTACAATTGAGGTGATAGAGATGGAAAGTGAAGAGAGTGTTATGACCGGAAGTAACATAAACGGTTATCAACCGGGAGGTGGAGCCTTACCTAGCAGCAGGACCCGAACAACAAACCGATACTCAACCTCACAGTTCAGTGAATTGGAAGATATGATTAATGATCTCCTAACTATACAGAAATGAAAATGAAACAAACGTATGCCATAGTCCTTACCTCATGCATGCTTGTATTGGGCGCATCCTGTACAAACGACGATTTTAATGTCAATGACCAGTCCGCCGGAAGACCCATTACCCTGAAAGCTGCTCAGGCAGAAGCCAAGACCCGCGTGGGACATTCTGACACAGAACCGGGAGCCACAGACGGGATCATTGATGTGATGTGGAAGTCGGGGGATGCATTTGCATTGTATGCTTCCTCCACACCGGAAACCTTTACTACTGACGATCGGATATTAGGTATAGCTTCCGCCAGCGTCACCAGGATACGCTATCGGCTAAGACCCAAACTCCATATTCCGGAGAAAGCTTCACTGGATGCGGAAATAAGGAGGATTATGAAGGGATAAGACAGGATTATACTCTCCTTCCCTTAATTTTCCTTATTAATCATATGCCACAACAGCTTCTGAGGCATATTTAATACTATTTCGCACATCATTGGATTAATTTTCACAAAAATGCCTTACCTTTGTCCGCTGTGTAATACAAAAGATTAAGAGACATGAAAAAACTTGCATTGTATATGTTTATGCTCGTTCTGAGCATTGGTTACGCTTCAGCACAGGGGAAGGCTGACATTAAGTTTGATAAGACCACTCATAACTTCGGTACGTTTTCTGAAAACGATCCGGTTGTAAGTTGTGTGTTTACATTCACCAACGTGGGCGATGCTCCGCTGGTAATCCATCAAGCTGTAGCTTCCTGTGGATGTACAGTACCCGAATATACTCAGGAACCCGTATTGCCGGGTAAGACCGGAACCGTAAAGATTACGTACAACGGCACAGGCAAATATCCGGGCCACTTCAAGAAGTCCATCACCTTGCGCACAAATGCCAAAACTGAAATGATGCGACTCTTTGTAGAAGGAGATATGACAGCGAAAGATGCGAAATAAGCATCTTTATATATAAGAATAAAGGAGAATTTTTCAATTCTCCTTTTTTTTTGCTTTCTTTGAAGACTTTTTCACCACAGATTACGCAGATTTACACAGATTTCCGTATCTGCCCGATTTATATATAGTAAAAATAATCTGTGGAAATCTGCGCAATCTGTGGTGCAAATTCAAATCATAATATAAAACTAAATAAGAAACTATGAAACAAGAAGAAGAGAAATTGACCGGTTTGCCGGAAAATGCATTCCGCGAACTGAAACCGGGCGAAGTCTACAACCCTTTGATGAGCCCCGACAAGAAGTATCCGGAAGTTAACCTCTGGTCTGTGTTATGGGGTATCGCTATGGCTATCCTCTTTTCGGCTGCGGCAGCCTATCTGGGGTTAAAAGTAGGTCAGGTATTCGAAGCCGCCATCCCTATCGCAATCATTGCCGTAGGCGTATCGGGCGCCGCCAAACGTAAGAATGCGTTAGGCGAAAACGTCATTATCCAATCCATCGGCGCCAGTTCCGGCGTCATCGTGGCAGGTGCCATCTTTACCTTGCCCGCCCTATATATTCTGCAAGAGACTTATCCGGAAGAAATCACGGTCACTTTTACCCAGGTATTCATCAGTTCATTGCTGGGAGGCGTACTGGGCATTCTCTTTCTCATCCCTTTCCGTAAATACTTTGTCAGCGACATGCACGGCAAATATCCTTTCCCCGAGGCAACAGCCACCACACAGGTGCTTGTATCGGGCGAAAAAGGCGGAAGCCAGGCAAAACCGTTGCTGATGGCAGGTATTATCGGTGGTCTATACGATTTCATTGTGGCTACATTCGGCTGGTGGAACGAAAACTTCACTACGCGAGTATGTGGCTTTGGCGAAATGCTGGCGGAAAAGGCAAAACTGGTGTTCAAGGTAAATACCGGTGCTGCCGTACTCGGTCTGGGCTATATCGTAGGTCTGAAATACGCTTCTATCATCTGTGCCGGTTCACTGGCTGTCTGGTGGATTATCATTCCGGGGATGTCTATGATTTGGGGCGACAGCGTACTGAACCAATGGAACCCGGAAATCGCAGCTACCGTAGGCAGTATGGCGCCCGAAGAAATATTCAAGTATTATGCCAAGAGCATCGGTATCGGCGGTATCGCTATGGCGGGTATCATCGGTATCATCAAGTCATGGGGCATCATCAAGAGTGCCGTAGGACTGGCAGCTAAGGAAATGGGTGGAAAATCCAATGTAGAAGCCAACGTGAAACGTACACAACGTGATATTTCCATGAAGATTATCGCTATCGGTTCTATCATAACATTGATACTGGTGTTCCTGTTCTTCTACTTCGACGTGATGCAGGGAAGTCTGCTACATACAGTCGTAGCCATTTTGTTGGTAGCCGGTATTGCATTCTTGTTCACCACGGTGGCTGCCAATGCTATTGCAATTGTAGGTACGAACCCCGTTTCCGGTATGACACTGATGACACTGATCCTTGCATCTGTAGTGATGGTATCTGTCGGGCTGAAAGGTCCCGAAGGTATGGTGGCTGCATTGGTTATGGGTGGCGTTGTTTGTACGGCGCTGTCTATGGCAGGCGGTTTCATTACCGACTTGAAAATCGGTTACTGGTTGGGCAGCACGCCTGCCAAACAGGAAACATGGAAATTCCTCGGAACCATTGTTTCCGCTGCAACCGTGGGTGGCGTAATGATAATCCTGAACAAGACATACGGCTTCACCAGCGGACAGCTTGCAGCCCCGCAGGCTAATGCAATGGCAGCAGTTATCGAACCGTTGATGAACGGTGTAGGCGCTCCGTGGTTGCTTTACGGTATCGGTGCGGTACTTGCCATTGTGCTGAATGCATTCAAGATTCCGGCCCTCGCATTTGCATTGGGTATGTTTATCCCGCTGGAACTGAACGTCCCTCTGGTGGTGGGCGGTGCCGTCAACTGGTATGTGACAAGTCGTAGCAAAGATGCTGCCCTCAATGCAGAACGCGGTGAGAAAGGTACGTTGCTGGCTTCCGGTTTCATTGCCGGTGGTGCCCTGATGGGAGTAGTCAGTGCGGCTATGCGCTTTGGCGGCATCAATCTGGTGAACGACGCCTGGGTAAACAACACCTGGTCCGAAGTGCTGGCACTGGGTGCTTATGCACTGCTGATAATCTACTTAATCAAGGCCTCAATGAAAACAAAATAAGAAAGATTTATGAAAGTAATTTTATTTTTTACAGCATTGTTTATGTCAACTCTGCTATCTGCCCAAAAGCCCGTTGAGATGCCCTTGTGGCCCAACGGGGCTCCAAATACAAACGGCCTGACAGGCGACCAGGAAGATTTGAACGGCGGCCGCGTGGCTAATGTTGTCAATCCGACTATCACAGTCTATCGTCCGGCAAATCCTAACGGTATAACCATCCTAATGTGTCCGGGCGGCGGATATGCCCGCCTGGCCATGAACCATGAAGGTCATGACATGGCTTCCTGGTTCAACACACAGGGAATCACCTATGCCGTTCTGAAATACCGCATGCCGAACGGACACCGCGAAGTTCCCCTCTCCGATGCGGAGCAGGCTATCCGCATCATTCGCCAGCACGCCAAAGAATGGGGCATCGATCCTAATCGTGTAGGCGTTATGGGAGCATCTGCAGGCGGACATCTGGCCGCTTCACTCTCCACCCTTTACAGTAGTGACGAGACTCGTCCGGATTTCCAGATCCTGCTTTATCCCGTCATTTCCATGGTACCGGGTATCACCCACGGAGGTTCCCGCCAGAACCTTCTCGGCAATAACCCGACAAAGGAACTGGAGGAATCTTATTCTCTTGAACGTCGCGTATCAGCCCGCTCTCCGCAAGCCTTCATCGTGCTTTCTGCGGATGACGGCGCCGTACCTCCCATGAATAGTATCGGCTATTTTCTGGCCCTCAACGAACAGAAAGTTCCTGTTTCCATGCACATCTACCCTATCGGCGGACATGGCTGGGGGTTCCGTGACAACTTCACTTACAAACGCCAGTGGACAGAAGAACTGGAAAAGTGGTTGCGTGACGGACTAAAATTTGAGAAGAAATAAAAATCATTATAGCTCATGAAAAGACTGACTTTTATCACCTGCCTCGCCTTGCTTCCCCTCGCCCTTCCGGCACAGGAGGACCGCTACGAACAGTTGACAAACCCGAAGTTGACCCACATCAACAAAATGTCTCCCCGAAGTACATTCACTTCTTACATAAGTGAAGAAGATGCCATCGTCAATGACCGGACTAATGGAACCTATCGTCTTTCCCTCAATGGAAAGTGGAAGTTCAACTACGTGGAAAATTTTGCTGACCGGCCTACGGACTTTATGAACGCACGTACTGATGTCAGCCGCTGGCCGGATATCAACGTACCAGGCAACTGGGAATTGCAAGGTTTCGGCACACCTATTTATGTCAATCAGCCTTACGAATTTTGTTCCAAGGGCTACGAGCCATATTGGGACAAACCCAATCCGCCATACGTGCCCAAGGAGTGGAACCCGACAGGTACCTACCGCCGCGAGTTTACCGTAGGCAACGACTGGGATGGAAAAGAGATTTTCATGAGCGCGGATGGTGTACGCGGCGCCGCTTTCTATTACATCAACGGCAAGTTTGTAGGCATGAGCAAGGATTCCAAGACTCCCGCCCGCTTCAATGTCACCGCTATGGTGAAGAGAGGCAAGAATATAATTGCCATTCAGGTACACCGCTTTTCGGATGCCAACTATCTGGAGTGTCAGGACTTCTGGCGCATCAGCGGTATAGAACGTGATATTTATCTCTATGCCACTCCCAAGATTTACATTGCCGATTTCAAGGCAGAAACTCCGCTGGATCCTTACTACAAAGACGGCATTCTGAAGCTGAAAGTGAAGCTTGCGAACGAAAGCGACATCAAATCCCCGTATGTAGTGTCCTATCGTCTGCTGGATAATGAAGACCAACAGGTCACCCAATCGTCTACCCGTGTGGAAGGCGACCAGACCGAGGTGGAATTTACCAAGAAAACCCTTCGTGGCGTAAAACAGTGGACAGCCGAAACTCCCAATCTCTATACACTCGTCATCAGCCTGAAACGCACGAACGGTGAAGTGATAGAAGCCACCAGCTGTAAAGTGGGTTTCCGTACGGTCGAGATTAAGGACAAGCAACTTCTTGTGAATGGCGTACCCATTCTTGTGAAAGGGGTCAATGTTCACGAACATAATGAATACACCGGACATTATGTTCCGGAAGAGCTCATGCTGAAGGATTTCGAACTCTGGAAGAAATATAATGTGAACACGGTGCGTACCTGCCACTATCCGCAACAGGAACGTTTCTACGAACTTTGCGACCAGTACGGCATCTATGTGATTGATGAAGCCAATATCGAAAGCCACGGCATGGGATACGACCTGCACGTAGGCGGCACTTTGGGCAATAATCCGCTGTTCATGAATGCCCACCTCGACCGTACCATGAATATGTACGAACGTGATAAAAACCATCCGTGCGTAATCACCTGGTCATTGGGCAACGAAGCCGGAAACGGACTGAATTTCTATGTCACTTACAATACATTGAAGATGCTCGATAACCGTCCCATACAGTACGAACGTGCCGGATTGGAGTGGAACACCGACATTTATTGTCCGATGTATTCTTCCCCCCAGAGCATTGAAAAATATGCGCAAAATAAAGAAATGACACGTCCGCTCATCTTGTGCGAATACGCTCACGCCATGGGTAACAGTCTTGGCAACTTCCAGGACTATTGGGATATCATCGAAAAATATCCCATATTGCAGGGTGGCTGCATTTGGGACTGGGTAGACCAGGGCTTCGCCGCTAAAACCAGTGACGGACGTAAATATTGGACTTATGGTGGTGATTATGGTGAGAACGGCACTCCTTCCGATGGCAATTTCTGTATCAACGGTGTGGTCTATCCTGACCGTAGTGTTAAACCGCAAACCATCGAAATGGGTAAAGTTTATCAGAACATCAAGTTCATTAAATTCGACCCGCAAACCAGTACGGTACAAATCCGTAATGACTTCTCATTTACCGATCTGAATAAATACGACTTCCATTACATCGTCCGCGATCATGGAAAGGAAATTTATAAAGGTAAGATGGATAACATCAATGCAGCTCCGGGAAAGACGGCAACCAGCCCGTTCCTGCAAGGTATTCCTAAGGAAAAGAATACCGTAGGAGATGTACGCATCGAGTTCTATGCAACTGTACGCAAAGCCGAACCATTCTTGCCTGTCGGCACGGTAATCGCCCGTGAGCAAACCTATGTCCACCCGTTCTTCAAGAAAGAAGTTGCCTATCAGGCTCCTGCCAAAATGGAAGAAGTCTTCTCACAAGTTGTTTTCAGCGGTGACGGTTTCAAAGCAGCTTTTGATAAGCAAAGCGGTTTGTTGGTATCTTATGTCTACAATAAGCAGGAATATATTTATGACGGGCAAGGTCCGCGTCCTTTCTTCTGGCGGGCTCCTACTGATAACGATTACGGAGCCAAACTCCCCGTCCGCTTAAAAGCGTGGAGAGAAGCCAGTTATCAGACGCTTAAGGCCGAGTCATTCAATGTCTCTAAAGAAGGAGGTAATTCTATTGTGAAAGTAGCTTACCGCTTCCCGCAGACAGATGCCCGTTGGGAAATCACCTACAAGGTATATGCCAACGGTATCATCAAAGTGAACAACCGCTTTGTTGCTGAAGGGACAGAAACTCCAATGATTCCGCGCGTCGGTCTGCGTATGCAGTTATCAGAGACACTGACCAATCTTACTTATTACGGCCGTGGCCCGGAAGAAAACTACCGTGACCGTCGCACATCCCAGTTCATCGGAGAATATACCACTCCAATCAAGGATTTATACGAACCGTATATTCGTCCGCAAGAGAATGAACACCGCACAGATATCTACTGGTGCGCCCTCACCAACAAGCAAAAAGGTGGTTTGCTCTTTATTGCCGACCGCACATTTGAGTTGAATGCTTCCAATTATCCGCTCGGTAGCCTGGACAGTGGTGAAACAATCGACAATGGCGCTCCGCGCACAGCCAATACCAACCATCGTCACCTCACTGATCCGCAACCGGAAAAGATGGTGGATATGTTTATTGACTATCGGATGATGGGTGTTGGCGGCGACAACAGTTGGGGAGCTATGGCACACGAACCGTATCTGATTCGTCCCGGTGTGGAGAATGCTATCGAGTATGGTTTCTCCATCGTACCGTTTGACAAAAAGACGGATTACAAAAATTTAATTTATCAATATTGAATTTAATCTGTCCAATTTAAGGATTTTTGAAAAGGATGTCGTACTTTTGCGGCATCCTTTTTATTTATATTAAAAACGAAAAAACAATGAAAACAATGATTACACTCCTGTTCAGTGCACTTTGTGTGGCTACAGTCAGCGCTCAGACAGATGACAAAGAGAATGCCATGCTGAACAATGGAATAAAATTTCTGGATATTCCTTACGTAGCACACACGTTGGAAGTAACTGACGGTGAAGAAGAACTTATCATCAATTGTGATGAAGTGGACTGCACTACTTTTGTAGAATATGCTCTCGCCATGGCCCTCTCTCCTACTGAAGACGGTCAGGTGGCCGAAGGTGACTTCGCCGATAAACTTCAGATGATCCGTTATCGTGACGGAAAAATAAGCGGTTACCCTTCCCGCTTGCACTATATTGCAGACTGGGTAAACAATGGAGTTCGTAATGGCTTTCTGGAAGATGTAAGTGCTTCTTACAGCCCGTACACACAAAAAGTTTCTCTTTCTTATATGTCTTCTCATCCGGAATTGTATAAACAGTTGAGCAACTCTCCACAAAACGTAGCTAAAATGAAAGAGATTGAAAGCTCATTGTCCGGACAAGAATTCCATTATATTCCCAAAGAGCAACTTCCATTCAATGGTCTGCCCTGGATTAAGAATGGTGATATTATTGCCATCACAACAAATACTCCGGGACTGGATGTAACCCACATGGGTATTGCATTCTATGTAGATGGCAAACTCAGCCTGTTACACGCTTCCTCCAAAGAAAAGAAAGTGGTAGTTTCTAAGGTTGCTCTGGGACAAATGTTGCTAAGTAATGACAATTGGACAGGAATCCGGGTGCTGAGGATGAAGAAGTAAAAATTGATATTCTATAAACAGAATGCGGGAGTTTCGAACAAATCGAAACTCCCGCATTCTGTTATAGGATCTTTTTAGTCGGAAAACGCTGCATTTCCCGCAAACGTTTTTCTATTTTTTGCCATCGAAAAGTCGAAGTATCTCTTCTTTGATATAATCCACATCTTCATCCGTCACCCAAGGACCGGCAGGAATACACAAACCCCTATTAAACAAACGTTCAGAAACGCCATTCACATAGCAAGGATTATGGGCATAAACAGGCTGTAGATGCATAGGCTTCCACAAAGGACGGGTCTCAATCCCTTTTTCGTCTAATTTACGGCGCACTTCATCATAATCAGTGCCTGTCTTTGCAGGATCTATCAAGATAGTAGACAGCCAGTAATTAGCATTAAAACGATCATCAGGATTAGATTTCAAAGTAATACCATCCACACCTTCAAACGCCTTTGCATAAAGGGCGTGTACATGGCGGTGATGCGCGATATGCTCATCCAATACAGTCATCTGACCACGACCGATACCTGCACAAATATTACTCATACGATAATTGTAGCCGATCTTCTCATGCTGGTAATGAGGGAAAGGTTCACGAGCCTGCGTAGCGTAAAACATAGTCTGCTTCTTTGCAGCTGCATCCGGAACGATTAACGCACCACCACCGGAAGTCGTAATCATCTTATTGCCATTGAAAGACAGGACACCAAACGTGCCGAAAGTACCACACTTCTGACCCTTGAACTCGGAACCTAAAGCTTCTGCGGCATCTTCCAGAACTGGAATATCATATTTCGATGCTACAGCACAAATCTCATCAATCCTGGCAGGCATACCATAAAGATGAACGGGAAGAATGGCCTTAGGCTTCTTGCCTGTCTTCGCAATCCTATCCTTAATGGCTTCCTCCAGCAAAACAGGATCCATATTCCAGGTATCTTCCTCACTGTCGATAAACACGGGAGTTGCCCCCTGATAAGCAACCGGATTGGCAGACGCACAAAACGTAAACGACTGGCAGATTACCTCGTCACCGGCTCCTACACCAAGTTGGATTAATCCCAAATGAATGGCTGCCGTACCTGCTGACAAGGCAACCACTTCCTTATTCTGTCCTACAAAATGTTTCAGTTCTTCTTCGAAAGCATTCACGTTAGGTCCCAAGGGGACAACCCAGTTCGTATCGAAAGCTTCCTTAATAAAAGCCTGCTCCTTGCCGCTCATATGAGCGAGGCAAAGATAAATTCTCTTGTCCATAAAATTATGTGATTATAAAACTATAAATCTAAGAGGAGAAATTGTCATTTCCGCCAAATATAACGAGGCACAATTAACCATTTGACAATTCCTCCCGCTTTCCTAAAAAAAACGAGAAAGAAGCATAAGCCAGTTCGTATATATACCATTCATCTGGAACGCCTTCATTAGTTCGACACTATTTTTACATAAATACACCAGAAAGTATCAATAATATACGCAAATTTACAAAGAATTATTAGAGCATCATAATTACAAAAACAAGGATAATTTCAGTTGTGTTTTTAGGAACATCAAACTGAACACCCTAGTTATTAGCTTCTGTACAACGGGAAGAACTTGCTTTCCTGATTAAACTCAGCATCTCGAGCAGCACGTTCTACAACCAGTTCGTCATAACGGGCTTGATCAAACACATGCTTCGCTATCGAGAACTGATAATCCGAGAACCGGTTGAAGGCTATCTTGAACTTGAACAGATTATCCTCATCTGAACCAACGCCACCGCCCAAGTGGAAAGTCTTCATACCCTTCTCGCAACCCCACATAGCAGCCTTATAGAGCAGCAGATTCGATGGAGCCAAATTGCGGTATTTAATATCCGAACCGCTCAAATGATAGTTCAATCGACCATTCGCAAAAATCATGATGCTCATCGCAATGATCTTACCCTCATACTCCGCCCAAAATATCTCGTAGTTATCATTCAAATCCTCGTGGATACTTTTGTAGAACTCCGGCTTGAAGTAGTAATACTCCTCCGCATTATCCTTATCCATGATGGCATTGTAGATCTTGATAAACTTATCGAAAAGTTCCATCCCCCGTCCATGCTTTATCTCGATGCCATTCTTCTCTGCCTTGCGTATCATATTACGGTTCTTTGAGTGGATATTCGTCCAAATTACATCCTCAGATACCAAATCCATAGCCACCGTCTTGCCCAAGTCAATCACATCCGAACAAGCCTTCATTCGAACAGCATTAGCTAACACAGGATGATAGCGTACAAAATTGTCCACAATGTTCTCCTCTTTCATCTTCTGTACATATGCAGCCCAAAGGGCGCGAAGTTTCTCCTCATTTGAACCTGAATTTTCGTCCTCAAATCCCTCGATCAGGAAACCGCCATAACCGTAGGGCGTAATCGAATCATATACCCCCTCAATAGCTGTCATGCGCTTCATATACACATAAATGCCACGGAGCCCCCTCTTTGCGTTTATGTCTTCGTTTGAGTTATAATAGAACAACTGTGGCTCCCCATCACCATGTATTTGGAATGCTTTCACATAGCCACTCAGGTAATAGACATCATAATCAGCAAAGGTGCAGACCAACTCGTCCCACTCCTTTCTCTCTTCTATACTATATATTTTAACCATTATCAATTATGCTTTCTTGTTTATATATTGATTCCATCCAAGGTCATCGGTTTTATCATACTGATCCTCGCCAATATCTTCTCGGCATAATACGTTCTTGATAGTCATAAAGACAATCTTCAGGTCAAGCCCAAATGAAAGATGATCCACATACCAGACATCGTATTCAAATTTTTTGCTATACTTGCAGGTATTGCGTCCGTTCACCTGCGCCCATCCGGTAATGCCTGGACGAACCTCATGGCGTCTTGCCTGTTCCTTATTATAGAGTGACAAGAAATCGACTAACAGCGGGCGAGGACCAATGAGTGCCATATCACCTTTCAGTACATTGATAAACTGAGGAAACTCATCAAGAGATGTTGAGCGTATAAAGCGACCAATCTTTGTCAATCTTTTTTCATCCGGAAGCAGATTGCCCTCAGCATCACATTCATCAGTCATTGTTTTAAATTTGATTACATTGATTATCTTACCATCTTTTCCTGGCCTTGGTTGCAAGAAAAAGACACCTGCACCTTTGTTGGCAAAATGCAAGCAAATCATAACAATCGCCAAGATAGGCCAGATAATAAGAAGTGCGATGAGGACAATTGTGAAATCAATAGCACGTTTAAAAAAATGTCTGTACATATTATCAGAATATTAGTCAATCCTCAATTTAGGGTGTATTCCTTTTTGGGACACAAGAAGGAATATCTCACAAGAAATGTACGCTGTATTATTTATTCTGCGGAAAAGATCGCTGATATACGCCATGGCATCAAGTACATGATTCTTTATGTTGGCAAAAAGAGACTGAAGACGGGCAAAGTCATTGCCGACCTCTGGACAACAGCACAGACACCTTGCTCTAAGGAAATATCAATCAATCCACTCCAATCCACCTCCTTTGGTAAATCAAAAGTAGATATAGAGTCTAAACCAACTTAAATTAGTTTATATAATATTTCTTCTGTACCCATATTACACAATCTCATCATAGAAATCAAGCAAACACTTACGAACAAATCCCTGTTCGAATCTTGCTTCTATCATTGGACGAGCATTTGCTGCCATAATATTGTATGCATCCTTATCCTCAGCCATCTTCTTCATTGCCTCATATAAAGATGTGATATCTTTAGAAGGTATTATCACACCATTCTTACCATGTTCTATGATCTCGCGCGATCCATTAATATCCGTTACAATTGATGGCAACCCCATTGCCCCCGCCTCAAGTACTGTATTTGGGAAACCTTCTCTATAACTAGGGAAAACCAAACAGTCACTTGCTGCGTAGTATGATAAAAGCTCGTCACCAAATTTTGCCCCAACAGAATCAATAGACAGGTTCTGTTCTATAATATTTCTAGATCTGACAGATATTGGATCAAGATCATCCTCATAAGGTCCTACTAATATTAGCCTTACCGGATTTTCCTTAGAAAGTTTGTCGAATGCTTCACATAATTCATTAATACCCTTATCCCGAACAATACGTCCCACAAAAATAAAGGTAAATATATCTTTTCTGATATTTTGAGTTCGCTTTATAACTTCCGATCTTTTGTCGTAAATACTCATATCGACTCCTCGTACATTGCCATATCCAAGAACCTTCATAGGCTTTTTAGTAATATGACTGCGAAGATCATTTAGCACCCCCTGTCCCTCTGGTATAATATGAGTAGAACATGCACATGTCAACCAATCAGTCGCCATAAGAATTTTTCGAGTAATACCTGATGCTGTTGGCCAAACTAATCCGGTAAATGTATGGACTCTAACCGGAACTCGTGAAATCCATGCTGCAATCATGCAAAGCAGTCCTGCTTTTGGAGTCATTGAATGGACCATAGTAGGTTTCTCTTTTATGAAAATCTTGATGAGTCCATAAAGAGAGTATATATCTCGAAAGATTGAGATATGCCTTTCCATACGAACTGCAATTGTTCTTACACCTTCACGTTCAGCAATCACTTTTAATTCTTTCTCAGGTGAAGAAAGAGCAATCACCTCATATTTTTTATCTAATTCTTTCAAAAATCCATAGCAAAAAGAATCAAGAGACTCGGGAACAGTTGTAGCTCGAATAATTTTAATATTACTCATTCTAATTAAAAATTATTTTCATTAGAGTTAATGTAAATTAGATTTGTTATATATCGCGTATGCGTGTACCTTTGTAGCATAAACTATAGCGAATTGAGCGGCAAACGTCGTAGTTTTCGCCGCAGTTTTTGTATATATAGCAACAGCCCTTTGCAAGAGTATCACGCCGCCTGTTTGGATATGGATCAGAAACATTGCAATACTTTGTACACTGTTTGAGCCACATTCTGCATCTGTCTCTTCAAACAATGGGGCTTGTCCCTGCACAGATTTTCCGTCCGTTTGTCCGAACTCTCTAAAGAGGAAACTGTTGAGTCTGTATTGCTTGACGGTACTGAGAGAGAAATTCCTCGTCCGATTGATTCAGATCAGCAGAAAGAACGATACAGCGGAAAAAAGAAACGTCATACGATCAAGAATGCCGTTGTGATTACTATGTTCTGTTTGATTCTCTTTGTTAGTCAAACCATTTGCGGTAAAACACATGATAAAAAGATGGCAGACACAATGTATTCTTTACCAGTTCCTTGTATCCTGTCAAGATACCGACTATCAAGGATATGCACCTGAAAAGGCGAAGATTATACAGCCTGTCAAGAAAAAAAGTGGCAAGAAACTTACTGAAGAACAAAAAGAATTCAACAGGGAAGTTTCTCGCATACGAGTAAGGGTCGAATATGCCATCGGAAGTGTCAGGTTCATGAGAATTGTAAAAGAAGAATGCCGACTCAAGGCAAACTGGTTCGTTGAACAATTTTTACTACATATGCCGCTTTGCATAATCTCAGAATTAAAATCAAGCCATGGGCATACAAAAACCAATTTACGTAAACTCTATTATCTTGATGAAAGTTCTTTTACCCCCTCAATACGCTTGTTTTCTTTTAAGAACATCTCAAATTCGTCAATGGAAGAAGGAGAAAATATTTTATCCTGGCCATAATAATTTTGGACTCGTTTTATAAAGGCGACTAATTTTGATGCCTTTAGGTCATTAGCACATACCCTCTGAAGGAAAACTGCTTTTGCACTACTATCTCCAAACATCAAAATTGACATTACACATGCTCCAGAATAGCATGTAATAGCTATTGCATTAGTAAAATCTAACGATGAAGATGCTATTTCAAAAGGTATTTCATCTCGGATCGTATCAAAATTATAATTTATGTTACCAGCAATTCGTGGATGAAGTTTTACCAACACCTCATCTTTTGAAAAATATTTTTCCAATAATCGTAAGCACTGATTCAAACTATTATTATCTCTAATTCCTTGATCAAGAAAAACAACTTTCTTACCTAAGTACTTATCAACCTGATCATTTAATGCTGATTTCATCAGAACTTTGACTTCATCATGAAAAGCAATTTTTTTCGTTTCAACATTCTGATCAAGCCCATCTATTAATTGCGGATTATAGCAATAGATACTTCTAACTTTTTCTCTATAATTAACATCTAAAAATAACCAGTAAAATACACCACCAAGTCTAGATAATTTTCGATAAAAAGAACCTACATAAGTACCATTAGCATCATCATATAACGATAACTTAACAGAAGGTGAATTCTTTTTAATTATATTATATACAACTCTACATACGATATCATCAGATGGAACAAATAAGTGTGCGACATCTTCATTAAATATATGTTTCCTTTCGCATCTTTTTTTAAGGAGAAATATATTTCCTGCTATTTTTAAATATGCTTTAAAAACTGAAGATACTTTGTAATTTAAACAAAGATCCTCATCAAATACTATATTCGTATTTTTAACATTTTCACATAATGGAAGAAATTGCTTTAAACTACGATGAGCCAATATTATCACATTCGTATAATCACTATTAATATCACCGTATATGATATTTAAAATTGTCATAAGGTGATATGGTGTTTGGGCTATATAATAATTATTAAGCATCCTTTTTCTTTAAAATTAATGATTTATTAGATAAAATAATTAGCATCATATAAGGCATTATGAAGGGTCCGAAATTCATTTCTGTTCCAATCATCAATCCTGCAATAATTATCAATAGTACAAAAGAAAATGTATTCCATTTGGCGCAAGAAAGAAAAGATAATACATATATCAAACTTCCAATGAGGCCAAAATATAATACTAATCTAGGCCAACCTGGTAAATATTCTATTTCTCCAATATCATTCATACCATTACCAAAAATAAAAGATAACGTTGAACTATCCATAGCACTATACATATAATCATACCCAGCAAATCTTCCTGCTGATTGCCTTTCATAGACTTCTTCATCAGTAATATAAGAACCTAAAGATGTATTCATAATAATGAAAAACATTATGCCAAATACTATTAAGGAAGACATAATGTAGATAAAAGATATCCTTTTGCTCTTCAATTCATAAAAAACTTTCAACATCCAAACTGCAGCCATCATAATAACTCCAGTAAACGAGGAACAAAGGACTACCGATATGGAGGCTAGGACAGGTAATATGATATTTCTAAAAGAAAGACCTTCATTTAAAAACAACCTGTATGCAATAAATAATATTATAAAAATTGCATAGTGTGACGGCTCGGCGAATACTGACATACATCTTCCAGCTGATGAAAAAGCGACTGCATAATTTTCAAATGAAGATTCTGTTAGAGGAAGAAAAGTCAGCACACCTGGAACGATAATACCAACAGTATATAATGCTACATACTGAACATAAAGTACAATCATAACAAAGATACCCACCCGATTGAGGGTTTTATAGTAATAACCTTGGTTATTTTCTACAGTCGGAAAATATATCATTATCAGTAGATATACTATATATCTCAATGAAGTCGTACTTTTAACCAATAATCCATCCATAAGATAAACAAAAGTCAACAATACAATATATGCTAGAGCATAACATAGAGATTTCTTGACTTTTGTTTTTTTTGTAGTAATCATTAAATATACCCAAGAAAATACCATAAAGGCATCCCCTACGGTGAAACTTGAAATAGGTGTTGCATATTGAAATAATAGTGGCAAAAGAACAACACTAAGAATAAAATATTTCTTAGATGTGGTTAATGCTGACATTGAATTTATCTTCATTAAATCATTTCTAATAGACGAACAATGAATTTAGGAAATATTTTATTTACATTAATACCAAATCTTTTCTTAATCATCGAAAGTTTTTGTCTCAATGGAGAACGCCATGAACCATTATATAAATGAGCAGCATAGGTATTTTCAGTAAAAACATCATTTGCTTTATTTTTTGTATCTATCGGACAAAAGTAGTCTTTTGTATAGATATGAACATCGTCCGAAAAGACCTGTATTTGAGCATTAGGTACAAATCCCATTCCTAATGAAACATTCGTAATAGCATCAACGTTAGTTGTAATGTCCATATGGCCATCAGCGTCAATGAAAGATTTATCATCATAATAATCAAGCAAAGCCTTCATCCATTGATTACCTTTAGCGGAGGCCATCAAGGCAGTTGGTATTTGAGTTTTATTCTCGAAGCATGTAAATGCTCCATGCGCTAAGAATCTATTTATAGATTTAAACATCTGAACATCGGTATCCATATAAACACCACCATAGTTATAAAGTATATAAACTCTAAGATAGTCGCTTACAAATGCATACTTTTTTGCTTCATATGCCTGACGAGCATAAAGATTTGAATTAATTATGTCTCTACACTCATTATCACCCCAGCGTTTTACCTCATAATCAGGAAGATACTGTCCCCATGTCTTCATACATTTTTGAGATACCTTATCTAATGGTCTTGTACCAAGCCAAATGTAATGGATAATCTTTGGAATTCTTGTGTCATTCATATTTATATATTTATTATATCCGGATTAATAATCAATTTTTTTGCTGTATTAAACATCATAAATATATCTCTTTTATTTAAAATCATATATAAAACTAAAGGGAGCCAAATGAAATTTTCATATTGCAAGCAGCTAATAATTAAAGCCACTAAATACGGTATAAAGAGTCTTATAGGAAAGAATGATTTAAAAGTACTTACCATATTGCTTTTACATAAACATTCTTTACCTTTTACAACCACCATAAACGAAAAGTAAACATATGTAAATAAAGTTGCTAGTATAACATAAGAAAAGTCAACATGAAAAAAAGAAATCAAAGTATAACCGAATATTATGTTAATTATAAGTGCTGTCATTGATAAAACAGCCGATGTTCGTTCTTTATTTTTTGATATTAATAATGTAGAATAACCACTGCTGTTAGTATTCATGAGGACAGCTAATGCTATCAAATTCATGGATGTTAAAGCATTGGAATATTTTGGCATAAAATTAAGCAGTATTGGAAAAAAAAGCATAGCTACATAAATCAAAAGATGTGCTGATGATATATAAGTTCCTCGTAATTTTTCCAAGGTATTCTCTACTATTTTATTATCATTAGATGATAGAAGATCAACCAATTTTGGGAATATTATAGTCATCAACGCTTCTAATAGGAGTATTACAGAATTAGCAATAGAGAAAGAAAATGTAAAAGCGCCAAACTCTTCGACTTTATAATTAGCACTTATTAAAGATCTTATTGAAATCAGAATAAATGCGAAGCATGAATTACAAAAAAACAAGTATATACCTTTCCCTAGTATTTCTTTTAGAAAGGTAATTTTTATCATTTTTTTTTTCAACGGAGGTAAAGCATTACAAAGTTTAGTTACTATCACTGATGCTATACCACTTATTAAATTACAAAGAAGAAGAGCAATTATTAAGTTCTCTTCTTTTACTATGCAAACAACTATGACATTTAACAATACATTTAATGATTGAAGTACTGATAACTGATTTACTTTGTTTTTAATCCTTAAAACATTTATAAAAATAGAGTTAAAATAATTCAAGGATGCAATAATTGCAATCAGTAAATAATATTCCTTGATTGGATAATTATTATCAATTTCAATATCAGAAATTACTAGAACAAGATATAAAACAAACAGTAGTAAGGATTGAATTGTATAGAATAAAAGAGCGTTTCCAATATAATTTCCACAAGTATTCTCCTGTGCTTTATGATGTACTAATAAAACATTAAGAGATGCGGGTATACCGAAGCTGATAACAGCACAATAATTAAGTATTAAGGTGATAAAACCATATATGCCCAAAAAATACGGTCCCATTTTGGCCGCGATTATTAATGACACGAAAAACTGAACGCCATATGAAACATAGCGTGAAGCCAAGTAGATTAATATTTTGTTTGTTAAAAACAACTTTATTTTCATCACAAAAAAATTATTGAAAGAACAGCAAAGCGGTTAGGGCATATCGCCATAAAGATCAATACATCAAACCAAATTATTTATTTCCAAACCATCTAAGTCATGATAAACTTTTTCCATACCATGAGCAAATCCAGACTTTGATCAATTACCCATATATTCATTTCTGTTTGAGCGGTCGTTAAGCCTTGGAGGTGTCTACTACCTAATTTGCCTGCTCCAATAATCAATATATTCTTCATTGTTATATTTTTATTAATAAATCAACTCAACAAACCTATCTCTGATAGCAATTTCATATAGGTATTAAGAGATTGTACTTTTCTTTCACTAATTAAAGTATCACTGTTGTTTGGAGAGATATCAATCATTTTTTTATATACTTTATCGGCAAACTTTTCATTAACAGGAATACAATCAGAAGATTTACCGATAGAATTATACATATGAACAACACGATCAAGAGCAGCTAAACCAACTGTACGTTTCCCCATTGATAAAGGACATACATTAGCATGAAATCTCATACTTAAAACGGAATCTGCTTGGTTGTAGACAGACATCAAATAATTACAACCATAGTTTCCTTGGAGATAAGGAGCGATTGCTACCCTTGATCTGATATAAAAATCATTCATTCCTTCTAATAACTCTCTAAAAGCCTGTAAATCCTTGAAAATATGAGGAACAAAAACCAAAGAATAGTCTGTTTCATCAATGATTCTTTGCAATAAAGAAAGCAATTCTTCTCTTAACTGAGAATAATTAATATTTCCAATCATACGATTCTTCATAGTAAGTTGATCCAAAGTCGTATTGATGGCTATATAAGGCTTTTCCAAAAGTCTACAACTGAATTTTAAGGAAGGTTCATAAAAGAATCCATTATCTAAAATTTCAGTTATTATTCCTTCAAATTCGCTTCCAAATAAACGTTTAATCTCAAGTATAGAACCGTCATTTCTAACAGCTATCCGCATATTTTTCTTGCTTCCAACTTTCTGTAAAAAGTGATGAAACTTATCTATATTACCTTCAGGTACAGGCTGATGTGGCATACACCCAACACTAACAAATAAAGTCGGCACTATAAGTTTATCCAAAATTTCATCAGACATATCAAATGTCGTGCCCGTTTCACTATTTGGAACCCAATAATCAAGAAATCCCCCTCCTCCCAATATTAGCAGATCCTTTGCATTTGCCTTTTGAGTGAATTCTAAATCAAAATTCATTTTATCTGCTAAAGAATACTTTTTATAAAATCTACGGATCTCAACCTGCTCTATGTCAAGTCTATCGCCTAGTACAGTTTTAAGTACATTATATAATCCTAAATGGCTTGCATTATCACCTATATTACCGGTAAAAGAGGCCACATGAAGTATTTTAATGGTTCTCATAAGCTTTCATTTATAATATTATCAATAGAAATTCCTCTTAAAGTAAGCAATGTTTCTACAGCCTCTCGAAAAGCACCATGCCCACCATTATGAGAGCACACAATATCTGAAACTTCCTTTGCCCGTATATCAGCATCGGCCACAGCAAACGAAAGTCCACATGTTTTAAGAAGATTGACATCATTCAACTCATCTCCAATGAAAGCCACATTTTCCATAGAAAGACCTTCAACATCGAGAAAGGACCTAAGCGCTTCAACTTTCTTATGAGTACCATAAATGTATTTATCAATTTTCAATTTCTTTGCCCTTTGCGCCACAATTGGTGAGCATTCTGTGGTAATAAAACCAGTTTTTATCCCAACCTGACAAAGCAGAAAATATCCAGTTCCATCCCTAAGGGAAAACTTCTTTAAGAGTTCTCCCTCAGTGGAATAATAGACACAACCATCTGTTAAGGTCCCATCTATATCACTGAAAAAGTATATAATTTTATTTGCTTTAGCCTTGAGAATATCAAGCGATGTCCCCATCATAGATAGTTTTATCTACAGCAATATCTTTAGTTGCCTTCTTACCAAATAGATCCCAATACTTTACAGGTGATATGCCACCACCAGGGCACTTTACCATAATATCATCTTCTTCAATGATTTTTCCAGCAGGAATATTACGTTTGCTAGTTACAGATACGCCATATTTAATACGAGCAGCCTTCTCGTTTTCATTTAATTCACGTTCAGCCGAGCCTAAACTTTGCCATACTACAGAAGAATACCTCTTGGTAAGTTCCATACCACGAGGTTCTACAGAAGCTATATGGTCAGGACCTATCATTGTTCTATCAATCGTAAAATGCTTCTCAATTACGCATGCACCTAATGCAACTGCAGCTGCTGGTATTACAACACCTTTGTCATGAGAAGAATATCCGACTAATGTTCCTAATTCGTTTTTAAGAGTAGTAAGAACACGAAGATTAACAAGATCATTAGGTACAGGATACATTGTTACAGCATGGAAAACCATGATTTTATCATTATACTGTTTGATAAAATCAACTGCTGTTTTAATCTCTTCCATAGTATGCATTCCTGTTGAAAGGAATATAGGCTTACCATATTCTGCTACTTGCTTAAGAAGAGGAAAATCTGTAATAAATGGAGACGCAACTTTATGAATAGGTACATTAAGTTGCTTCTCTATAAATTCAAAACCTGTTGAATCAAATCCACTAACAAGGAACTCACAACCTTGATCATGAGTATACTTCTGCAGTTCAAAATACTGTTCATCAGTAAATTCTAGCGCATGCTTATGCTCACCGTATGTCTTGCCAAACGCATATGGTTTATCATATGGAACATCAAGAGCATCCTTGGTGTACATTTCTTCAATAGTGCGTTTCTGCATCTTAACAGCATCTACCCCTACTCGGACAGCTTGATCAATCATCTTTTTGCAAAGATCAATGCTACCATTATGATTAATACCAATTTCCGCAATTACATAAGGCTCTTCAGACTCACCAATCCAGCGGTTGGGGCCAACTTGAATTCTCTTGCTCATAATATTACTTTTTTAGTTGTTTTCCTTTGTTTACTGCTTCAACAAACCACTTTGTTGTTACTCTTGGTCTTGTGATGGCAGTTCCTGTTATAACACCATAAGATCCCATTTCCATAGCTTTCTGTGCTTCCGCAGGAACATTGAATCTTCCTTCTGCAAAAACAGGAATTTTAATATCCTTCAAAATTCTCTCCAGAAGATAGAAATTTGGACCTTCTACAGATGAAAGCGTATCTGGGGTATAACCACTCAATGTGGTAGAAATGGCGTCAGCACCATTTTCTTCGCATGCTTTTGCTTCTTCAAAAGTTGCGATATCTGCTAGCACTAAGCATCCATATTTCTCTTTCACAGCTTTGATGAATGAAGGCCCATCAAGATTTTCTCGTACTCTGAAAGTACCATCGATAGCTACTATATCACTACCTGCAACAATAAGTTCTTCAACTTCCTTAAATGAGCCGGTAATTCTTACAGTACCATCAGGGAATTGAGATTTAAGTAAACCTATCACAGGAAGGTGTACCGCTTGTTTGATCGCTTTGAGTTTTTCAATGCCTTGTGTACGAATACCAACTGCACCTCCCATTTCTGCAGCCTTTGCAAAAAGACCCATATACATAGGATCTGCATTGAATGGATCATCTTCTTCTGATTGGCATGATACGATCATGCCATATTGTAGTTTCTCTAATATGTCATTCATTTTTGTAGTTATTATAAATGAATTCTGCGTATGACATATCTTCTTTTGTGTCTATGTCTACTTCACCAAATATATGGTCAACTACCATTGGATACATATTTTCATCCACAATCTTTCCTTTAAGGAGAAGTTCTTTAGATGATATATATAATAAGCCATTTTCATAATAAAGAGGTTCCAAATCCTGGCTTCTCTGGCCATAATGATAATTCCATGGTTGATAATGATTATTTATAATCTTACCCAATTTAAGCTCGCTTCGATTTACGGTCATAAGGCTTTCCGCCTTAGTTTCTTCTATCTTTTTAATTGCCTCATTCAACAGATTCTTTGGACGTAAAGGATTTGTTACCTGCAAAAGGACAATATAATCAAATTCAATACCATTATTTATAAGGTATTGAGCAGCATGCTGCATCACAGAAGCAGACGTAGTATGATCACCCGCTAACTCATCAGGACGATCAATAACCTCAGCTCCCATTTGGATAGAGACAGCTTTGATTTCATCATCATCAGTAGACACGTATGTACCTGTTACAGAACAACATGCGAGCGAGTAGTTTATTGAACGAGCGATAAGAGGCTTGCCCATAAACTCGTAAACGTTTTTCCGTGGAAATCTTTTTGACCCTCCACGTGCAGGTATTACTGTTACAAATTTCATATTGATGAGTATTTATTTACCGTAAGGTGCAGGACTCTCACCATTGAGGGCTGCAACGATACGAGAGCATGCCTTTCCATCACCATAAGGATTAACTGCCTTGCTCATTTTTTCATAAGCATCTGCATCATCAAGGAGTGTACTGACCTCATTTACAATCTTGTCATAGTCAGTTCCGACAAGGTGTACTGTACCACTTGCAAGAGCCTCTGGGCGCTCTGTAGTGTCGCGCATTACTAAAACGGGCTTACCCAAACCAGGAGCCTCCTCCTGAATACCACCTGAGTCAGTAAGTACGATATTGGCCTTGCTCATCAAGTGAACAAACTCAAGGTACTGCAAAGGCTCAATAAAGAAGAAGTTTGGACGAGTTAAGTCCTCACCAAAAATTTTATGGATTGGCTTGCGCACATTTGGATTCAAGTGCATTGGATAAACAAAGTCAACCTCAGAATATTTCTCTGAGAGATCCTTCATGGCTGATACCATACGGATGAATCCATCACCAAAGTTTTCGCGTCTGTGGCCTGTGATCAAGACGAGTTTCTTACCATTATCAAGACGAGTTACATCATAACCGGCCTCAAGCAATACCTTATCTTGCTCTGCACGAAGATTGTCATCAGTCTTGAGCTTCTCTACAACCATATGGAGAGCATCAATAACAGTATTACCTGTTACAAAGATTTCGCCATGAACATTCTCTTCCTTGAGGTTCTTCTCAGAAAGAGGAGTTGGTGCAAAATCGTAATTTGCAATACGACCAGTAACCTGGCGGTTCATCTCCTCTGGCCATGGAGAACAGAGGTTGTGTGTACGAAGACCAGCCTCTACATGACCCACAGGAATCTGTGCATAGAATGCAGCAAGTGCACCAGCAGTAGATGTTGTTGTATCACCGTGAACAAGCACTACATCTGGATGGCACTCCATGAATACATCACGAAGTCCTGTTAGGACACGTGCTGTAACATCTGTCAAGTCCTGACCTTGCTTCATGATGTTGAGGTCAAAATCAGGTTTCACATCAAAAATTGTGAGCACTTGATCGAGCATCTCACGATGCTGACCTGTAACACAAACTACAGTTTTAAATTCATCTGGGTGCTTCTGGAACTCTTTTACCAGTGGGCACATCTTTATGGCCTCTGGACGAGTGCCAAAAACTAACATGACTGTCTTCATAATTATCTTGCTGTTTTTATTCTTTTGTGCTGGCAGGACGTATTGAACGTCAAGCTTACGCTTTACCTGTACTACCAGTTTCATTTAAACAATGAAAAGCCTCTGCCCGAAGGGCTATGGTTTATACCGCTCTGCCCATAAAAGGCGCTCTGCTTGAAAAACTGTGCGCCTGGGTATTACTGTTGCATGTTGCCTTGTTAACGATCAAGATGCAATGTATCTGTTACCGGAGCAAACTTGCCCTTCTTCTGAATGTAAATCACAGATCCTGATTCTAGGCAAGTAAGATTGCGCCAAGCATCTTGAGGCATAACATAGAATGTTTCGCCATTTGTGAATGGTAAGCACTGCCTCTGGCTCAATGGTATTGAGCATCTTTTGAGGATTAGTAAGCGTCCAAAACCAGATATACCCCTTTCAGGCAGGCATCTGAAGACACCTGCCATAATTTGGACTATTAAAATTTAATGTTTATTATTTCTATTTGAGGCCAATAGTCATTAGTAGTAGATTATCATAATCAGTTTTCTTCCGCTCTTGAGTTCATTCATCAGCATGCGGAAGTAATCTCTAAACGAGACTCCGTTTTGTTTGCAAGTCTCGAAAAAGTATTGTAGACAGTCAAGTTCAGAGCACCTTGAGTGCTTCCGAAGAACAAACTGTTTTTTCGTTGTATCACCAAAGGTCTTATCGCACGTTCGGTAGCAAGATTATCTACCGTATACTCTCCATTCTTACGGTAAAGAAACAGTTACTTCCAAAAATCATCAACAACCTTGTTCGTATAATCGTCATTCCGCTTCTTATGGATTTCATCTGCAGACAATTCCAACCTCCTGTACTCTTCTTCCTGCTGATAAAGCTGACCCTTTACGTCCTGATATTCCCTTTTGACTTTTACCACCATAACGTTCCTGATTAAGAACGGACAAGTGATCGGAGAGATCTGATTTTTCTCTCTCTAAATCCGCAATCTTTGCCTGCGAGTTATTTTACAGAACTATCCTCATGAAGATAATAAGCATGCTTCTCGAAATGAAGTAATTTAACTTTCTTTTAGCCTTTAGATATGAAAATATAAATATCCCCGTTTAGAGAACCACGGTGATAACAAGTGCGAATGATCTCACAAATACGAGAAGCCTTGCAGCGCATATCGTAAAAAGAAGGAAGATAGTATCAATACGTCATTTCTAGACGCTTACGACACTAACACATCATTATAGTGACAGTTTTAAAAAAACAGAATATTTATCTGTATATTATTCTTCCACCAAATACCGTTCTATATTCCTCGTCTCCTTACTGAAGTTCACGCCTATCTTCACCAAACGTCTACCATCCAGCCGATAAGGTATCAGATAGTCTTTTTCATCAATCTGTTTCAAGGCATCTTCAGCACTGCCATCCAATTTGAACTCAAATACAAAGATGGTGTCTTTGGTCTTCACCACCGCATCGGCACGACCACGGGAGCTACGTACCTCGGTGTCTACAAACTGCCCCATCAGGGTGAAGACAATATAAAACACGGCTTGATAGTGACGCTCCGTATTACCGCTTAAGTCGTAAGGAATGCCGGCAAAGAAGACTTTCAAGCGTTCCATGAAAGCATTCACATCGTGAGCGCGGAGCTCGCGCATGAACTTAGCAATATGAAAACCAGTTTCATCGTCAGTAACCTTTGTATAGAAAGGAACCAGGAAGTTGAGAAAGCCGTAACGAACCTCGTCGTTGGGAAACGCCAATGTATAGAGCAAAAACTCCTTATCATAATCCTTGATAGTCAGATAACCACTTTGGTAAATCATCGGAAGTGGGTTGTTAGCTTCCGCACGATATTCGGAAAAAGCGGAAGCTGTCACTTCTACACCGTTCACCAGCAACCGAAGATCATAATCACTCTGTTTAAGCAAGCTGACAAGATAGGTAGGAGTGCCTGTCTGAAACCAATAATTGCCGAATTTCGTTTTCTGGAACACATTCAAAAGACTGAAAGGGTTAAACAACCCAATCACGGTATTCTCACAAAAGTGATAACCGTCATATTGTCTCTCCAAGCGGGAAAGAGTTTCTTCAAAAGTAAGTTCCTCACTTTCACTCAAACGTTGTATTTCCAGTGTAAAGACTTTTACCAGTTCATCTTTCGTAATACCGCACAAGGCATTGTATTCCTTGTCCATACTGATGTCGTTCAGTTGGTTCAAGTCGCTGAACACGCTGACTTGAGCAAACTTAGTGACACCCGTCAGGAATACGAAACGAAGATAGCGGTCGGAACTTTTCAAAACACCATAGAAAGCCTTCAGGATACTACGATATTCGTCCAGAAGAGGCTCGTTCAAAATGGCTTGAAGAAGAGGTTTGTCGTATTCGTCAATCAAGACTACAACTTGCTTACCGGTCTGTTCGCTGGCACGGCGAATGACACCGGAGAAACGGGTGGAAAGGGTCATTTCAGCCACATCGCTCCCCCACTCTTCTTCCCAAAGGGTCAGATTACGCGAAAGCATTTGATTCAGGCTCTCGGCACAATCATATTTTTCCGCGTTCAGATCAAGATGAAATACCGGATATTGTTCCCATTTTGTCTCCAACTTCTCAATGGCAAGTCCCTGAAACAAGTCCTTGCGACCTTGGAAATATGCTTCGAAAGTGGAAAGGAGCAGGCTTTTGCCGAAACGACGGGGGCGACTCAAAAAATAAGGTTTACCGGAATTGACAATCTGATAGACCATAGCTGTTTTATCTACATAAAGATAATTCTCCTTACGTATTTCCTCAAAAGTCTGTATGCCGATCGGCATTTTACGCATCTGTTCCATTTCTGCCATCTTTTTTAGAGATATGCAAATATACTAATTTTCACCACAGAGGACACTGTGTACACAGAGTTTTTTCCTCAAAAGGTGAAGAGGGCTACATCACAAGACGCTTAATCTTCTATTTCTTCCCACGGATAGGGATTCTCAATCACATTCTGAAACTCTGCCACAGCCTCCTGCTGTTCAGTAGTAAGTGATGCGGAATCCCAGGAAGCGATAATTGTACGGCCTTCATCCGCCAAAGGTTCGTCGAAGACTTCACCATAACAGACAGTAAGCAGACGAAGTTTTAATAGCGAGGCAGGAAGAGTGTCAAGGATGTCCCAACAACGATCCAACACTTCCTGGACATGTTTCTGTTTCTCACCGTGGTCAATGAAAGAGGCACTGTAGCCCATCAATAGTGCAAGGCAGACATTCGCCTGTTCTTCAACGGTAGAACCCTTGACACCGGAATCATACAAGGCAGAGGTCAGGCGATAAACCTCACCGTTACGACGGGACAAGTCATCGCTATAGATGGGGCTCCCGTCAACACCCAAATACATCAGCTCATGTGCTGCACGCTGAAGAGCAGCTGTTTCTGCAGAAAGAGACATAATTATTTTAATTTATGATTTCAGATTTATGATTGATCGACTGTCGATGATTTGTGAAAGACTTATCTACTGTCAATTATTTGATTACTTCTATAAGATCAGGATGAATGGTAGCAAGCGCAACGGCAATAACACCTTGTATTTCGATAACCACACGACGATCGCGAGCCCCTTTTACTTTCAAGAAAAGGCCTTCCTGGCCTTCGAAGTCACCGCCCGTGATACGAACTTTCGTACCCTTGGACAAATTCAGCTCATCAGGTTGGAAATACATGAGATGGTCATTGTAAGTACCGGCCACAGCAATAAAGCGCTGCATCTCACTGTCGGAGATAATAATCTTCTGTCCGCTGCGGGTATCAGTGATGTATTGCAGGTAACTAACCTGAGACTTCACGCGCTTCACATCCGAAGGACAGGCATGGACAAATAGCAGATTATGGACGACAGGAACCAAAGCCCGGACTTTCCTGCCTTTCTTTATGCTAACCTTATACTGCATGGGAATGAAACAACCTAACTTCTCCTTTTCAAGTAAACGCATCACATCAGGCTCTCTACGATAGGTGGCGCGCATCGCATACCATATTTCGGTTTCTTTATCCACTTCCATTTTAGGGGCTATTTCAGAAAAGGGTGTTCTCTTGGGGCTTTAAAACCCTTACACACACCTGAGTTTCAATCACTTGCGAACGCTTTATGTAAAATACGACAAGCAATGCGTCCCTCTTGCCAACAGATTTTATGCAGTAGTTCATTACCTTGAAGGTAAAAAGCTATAAACGAACCAGTTAAATAGAAATATCATCTTTTAATCGTTCGTTTTTTATGCGTAAAGATTTTTAAAATTCTCAGGATTGAGATAGGCATAAAAAGAGTAGATATTAACTAATATTTTTATAAAATATTTATCGCTTATATTCAATAACTTAGATAGATAAAACTAGCGTTACAAAAATATTTTCTATCAAACATTTTGTCAGTTGAAAAAACACGTTTATCTTTGCGCACATTAAACGAACGTTTTTTGAACACCCCTAAAATCACATATTAACCCACTACACATCAACCATTTACCTTCCTAAAAAGCGACTTATTTTTCATTTATTTCATATTCTATTTTCACTCTTCATCTTTATCTCATACTTTTGCACTTTTTTCAACATTGCAAATATTAGTTAATGAACAATCAACATATAAACAAAATGGAAAGTATAAAAAAACGAAGAATCTAATAGGTCTAACGAGACAAACAAGACCTATCGTATTGTAGAACAGAGAAGTACAAGTAGGAAAAGAGTGAGTGACGTCAGCATCATTAAGGAAGAATGGCTGGCTGAACGGATATATTTTGGAATTAACACCTACAGATACGTAAGTACACTCAGAGCCTTCAAATTAGGAGCTTATAAAGGACTCGGGATCAAGACAATCAGCGATTTGGCAGCACATTTATTCGCAAGTGGAGAGATATTAAAGCATGACAATGGAAGAGATATCCCGCTGAAATTAAGCAGTATAAGAACAGAGCTAAGAAAAGTGTGGGCAGTGATAAAGCTGGAAGATACGGAACACATAGATCCTTATGGATATGACGTGAAAATAAATCCATAATAGTTCACTCAAAAAAAAGAGGCGACCTTTGCACAAAATTTTAAAAACAACGCAATGGAAAACTTTTTTAGAATGTCGCTATTCATGCCCCCTATCTCACCAATAAAAGACAAAGCGACCGGAAGGACCCTGAAAAGCGCCACTCTGACCCCGCTACGCACAGTAGAACTTAGCGAAGTATACCAACTGGTCACCGCTAACGCGAAACTTGCCGCGCTCACTCTCGATGTACGCGACGCCGCACTGCGGGGTGACGACAACGCCTGCCGCCTCTTGAAGCAGCAGACACTGCCCTACGTGACCCCATGCGGAGTCTTCACCCGCCGGCGGAGCGACTGCATAGAAGAACAGTCCGGACTAATGGTTGTGGACATCGACCACCTCGATTCCACCGAAGAGGCCGAAAAACTGCGCCAACAATTATTCGACGATCCTTATCTGTGCCCGGCATTAGTGTTCGTCAGTCCTACCGGACGCGGCGTGAAGGCCTTTGTGCCCTGCATCCCCGGACAAAATACTTCGGATGGAATCTACTGGGCCATGAACTATGTACACTGTATGTACGACACCGACCAGCAACAATCGGAAAAAGGAGTGGATACATCGGGAAAAGACCTCGTACGCTCCTGCTTCCTATGCCACGACCCGAAAGCATTGATCAGAATCGCAAATCATAAATTATAAATCATAAATACAATGGACGCACTATCATCATTGCATCTCCTGACCGAAGCCGTCAGAAATGCGAGAGCAGACATAGCTCCCACCTATCAAGAGTACATACAACTCGCTTTTGCCATCGCAAACGACTGCGGAGAAGCGGGCCGCCAAGATTTTCTCACCTTGTGCAGCCTGTCGTCAAAGTATGACCCGCAGGCAGCCGGAAAACTATTCAGCAATGCGCTGAAAAACGGACGTAACAACGTGCACATAGGCAGCGCCTTCCATCTGGCCGAACTGTGCGGCGTCAAAATCCAATCCGAAATTCCATCCGACGTTGGTACACTTGGTACACAAGGTTCACCCTCTTCTTCCGCCTCACACACACGCGTGCGCGAAAAAGAAGCAGGCGTATGTGAGGATGACACCACAACGGACAGTGATCCGATATCGCCCTTGCCAACTTTCGACAAACACATAAAGTGGCCCTACCCACTGGAACGCATTCTGAAATGCGGCACCTCCCCTGCCCAAGAAGATGTCCTCCTGCTGGGAACAATCACAGTGCTGGGTGCCAGTATGGGGCGGCACGTCCAGTGTGCATACGGAGGAAAGATGAAGTCGCCCTGCTTGCAAAATTTTATCGTGGCACCATCCACATCGGGAAAAGGTGTACTATCATTAGTACGCCTGCTGGTAACACCCATTCACGATGATATCCGAAAGCAGGTAGCCGAAAGCATGGAATCCTACCGGCGCGAAAAAGCAAAATACGAGGCTTTAGGCAAAGAACGGAAAAAAGCCGAAGCTCCCATCATGCCGCCCAACAAGATGTTCCTCATATCCGGAAACAATACAGGAACAGGCATCCTGCAAAACCTGATAGATTCTGGCGGGACAGGCCTGATATGCGAAAACGAAGCCGACACCATATCCACCGCCATCGGATCGGAACACGGACACTGGAGCGACACCATGCGAAAGGCTTTCGACCACGACCAGTTATCCTACAACCGACGCACCGACCAGGAATACCGTGAAGTGCAAAAGAGTTATCTCTCCTTACTCCTGTCAGGCACCCCCGAACAGGTGAAAGCACTGATACCCACTGCCGAAAACGGACTGTTTTCGCGAGAGCTATTCTACTATATGCCCGGCATACACCAGTGGCAAGACCAGTTCGACCTCAACGACAATGATCTCGAAAAGACATTTACCGCACTGGGCTTGGAATGGAAAGAAAAACAAAAGACCATCGTCATGGGTGGCACTTTCACACTACGTCTCACCCAGGGGCAGAAGAAGGAATTCAACCAACTGTTCTCCCAACTGTTCACTCGCTCAGAACTGGCAAACGGTAGCGAAATGTCGAGTAGCGTGGCACGTCTGGCCATCAATATCTGCCGAATCATGGAGGTGGTGGCAATACTACGTGCGTTGGAGCAAGGGGAGATAACCCGATCACCCTATGTATCACCCGATCCCACTATCAATCCCGACAATCTGAAAGACCATATCGTCACTCTGTGGGATCTTGCCATCACCCCCGACGATTTCCATGCCGTACTTTCGCTCGCTGAAAAACTCTACCGCCACGCCACCCACATCCTCTCTTTCCTGCCTGCCCCCCAAGTGACCAGACGGGGAAATGCCGACCGGGATGCGCTGTTGCAATGTATGGAAGATGAATTCAAACGGGCTGAATTCATGCAGAAAGCCGAAGAGATGGGCATCAAGCACGAAACCGCTTCCACTTGGCTGAAGCGCTTGCAAAAGCACGGTTTGGTAGAAAGTGTGGACAGAAACGGCACTTATCGAAAACCGGGTAAACGGTAAAGAGTGGTAGTGGTGAGAAGTCAGTGATGAAGATTTACAACTCTCTATACGCGCGCACGTGTGTGAGGAAAAAGAGCCAAGTGAACATCTGTACCAAGTGTACCAACCTCACCATTACAAACCTCAGCTTTGCATCGCCCAACCTCAGCTTTACGCCGCCAGACCTCAACTTTAAGGTTCCCCAAGTGCGCCTACTATCAGTCTCACCTGGGCAGGCGTATAGGTGCGCGAACGGGAAGAGATCCCCAAAGCGGCCAGGCCGTCACGCAAGCCGGGACAAAGGTCAATCCACTGTTTCAGTTTGCGATAGGCAGAGTCGGGACAAAGTCCGGGGTTATAGAGAAGGGCAAGTTCAGTACGCCCATAGGTACGGATTTCAAAAGAGTTCATATCTGATATTTATGTGTTTTTAGTTCTACAAAAGTAGCCATAAATCATGACATAATCAAGTATACGGATATAAATAACAGGCTAAAAACGACCAGAACCGACCAGAACCCTCCGAAAGCGGAAAACGCCCATCTGCTCTGTATTACCTTTGCATCGTTGAGTTCAACACAGTGAATCTTTAATTTTTTAATTATTAATCTTTAATTTGTTTATTAATCCATGATTCGTTACAAAAAGTATCAAGTGACGGGCGAGAACAGCCCGCTGAAAGGTCTCTGGTATGCACGTCCCGTGATTGAGGAGACTTTCGACATCGAGAAGCTTGCCAAACACATGTCCAACCACAACACCCCCTACTCAAGTGGTGTCATCAAGGGAGTGCTAACAGACATGGTTTCCTGCACCAAGGAACTGATTCTGGACGGTAAGAATGTGAAAATGGACGACCTGGCAATCTTCTCCGTGGGAATCATCAGCAAAGGAGGCGCGCAGTCTGCCGCCGACTTCTCACTGGCCAATAATGTAAAGGGGTTGAAGCTCCGCGCCCGTGCCACAGGTGAGCTGAGCAATGCCCAGATTAACCTGGAAGGACAGTTGAAAGAGTCTTCCATGTACACCGTGGACAGCAGCGCGTCCGGCAACACACCCGGAGGCGGCTCAGGGGGAGGCCAAGGCGGGGTGGATGAAAATCCGCTGGGATAGAATCCAACGCTTTCAGTTTCTTATTTTTAATTCCTAATTTCTAAATCTCAATCTGCCATGAATGAAGAAAAAAAGTCAAAATCAGTGTGGGGCATTGTCCTCAAAGTAATCATCACCGTAGCCACCGCTATTGCGGGAGCCTTAGGATTGGGAGCTTGCCGATAGGTATGCGAACGATCACCTTGCTCATTGTCCATTGCTCGGCCACGCCTCAGGGCGTGAGCCTGAGCTTTGAGGATTGCCGCCGCGACCACATCCGCCACCGCGGATTCAGCGACATCGGTTACCATTTCTACGTGACTCGTGACGGTGAAATCCACCGCGGCCGTCCACCGGAAAAAATCGGGGCGCATTGCCTCAATCACAACCGGCACTCCATCGGCATCTGTTACGAAGGAGGACTGGATGCTGAAGGCCGTCCGGCCGATACCCGCACCTTAGAACAGAAGGCTGCGCTGCTTGCTCTGCTTCGCGAGCTGAAACGCATCTTCCCACGGGCGCTGATTGTAAGCCATCACGACCTGAATCCCGTGAAACGTTGTCCTTGCTTCGATGCGGAAAGGGAGTATAGGGGGCTGTAAAAGCCCCCTATTTGCTTATTTCGGAAAAATGAATTCTACAGAAAACAATCAGGGCAAGCGCATCAAAAGTTTGCTTCATTTCGGTGCAGAAATGAGGTAAATGATTTTAGCCTATGTATTCAATCTCTTAGACGCAGATGACACGGATGACACGGATTTAAAGGCTGCGCTGTCACATCAATAAATAAAAAATCTGCGTCATCCGCGTCTAAAAAATAAATCATCACTTCGTTCAAAACCGAAAAGTAATGAGGCAAATGATAAATGAGATTTAAGACACGGATTACACGGATTACACTGTTGTTTTTATATACTGCAACAGCGTAATCCGTGTAATCCGTGTCTAAAATATATTCAAAACCCTACAAGAAGGAGCTAATTCCAACTCCCGATTCGCATGATTAACTAAAAATAGCTTGGAGATATTTTTAAGAACATCTCCAAGCCCCCAGAAAGACTAAAATAACAATCTGTTACCCTCGCATCAGCAATTCCGGGAATGTAAATCCTTGCATGGTATAGCAGATAAAGAAAATGGTAGCACTGACAATCCACAGAATGAGTAATGTCCACTTCAACCCGGAAACCATGGGCTGCCAATTGAACACCGGACGGAAGATTGCGAAAACAAGGCTGACCAGAGGAATACCCACTACGAGGATACCTGCAATATATAGTACGATGGCTGACAAAGGAGATGTAGGTAATACAAAATCAATAGCCGGAAACCAAGACATCAACGCTGCGCCACCGCCAATGGCTACCGCAATAGCGGCAAAGAGCAAAGCTACAAATACAATACCGAAAACAAACAGTACCGGACTGCAAATGATAGCCACAATAACCAAACAAACCTTCAGGAACCAACCGACAATCATTAATAACGTATCACCAGTTCTTTGCAAAGAAGTACGAGGCTTATCCGACCGCACATAATCGTTTACATTATTTGCAACTCTCTCAAAACCGTCAGTCACGGTCTTTCCAATGTTCTCTACCGTAACAGCTTCGCCGCGCATGTTCAGTTTTTCAGCCGCCGTACGAGCTTCGGGAATCACTATCCAGCAAATAATATAGATAGGAATCAAGAACTTGAAACCAAAGATTGCGCAAAAAACAAGAATCAAACGGAACCAGGTGGAATCCCAGCCTAAATAAACACTAAGTCCCCCTATCACACCACCCAGCATTTTATCATCCGGATTGCGATACAAACGGCGACGGGTTGAGGTATAAGAAGAATTAGTATCACTATTCCAAGAGCCGGAACCATAACCTTCACCGGAAGTGCCCTTAGTATTTCCGGAAGCAGCATTCTCTTCCGTACCTGTCTCCATTTCTTCAGGTTTCCCTATGCGATTGATTACTTCTTCCACATCGGCTATAGTGATCACCTGAGAGCCAGCAGTCAGCTTCTCTGAAAAAAGTTCAGAGATGCGAAGTTCGATGTCATTTACAATCTCATCAGCACCGGCCTGTCTTCTAAAGTGCAGTTTCAGATTGCACAGATAATTATCCAAAAGGCGGTAGGCGTCTTCATCAATGTGGAAAACAGTTCCGCCCAGATTTACTGTTAATGTCTTTTTCATTGCTATTCGTTTTTTAAATTTATACTGATACGAGGTTTTTAATATCTTGAATCTAACGATTGGCTATATGATTCACCGTTTCATTCAACTCACGCCAGGAGATTTCCAACTCTCCCAGAAAAACTTCCCCTTTTGAGGTGAGCTTGTAATATTTACGTGGTGGCCCTTGTGTAGACTCTATCCATTCGTAACTTAACAGATCGTCATTCTTCAGACGAGTGAGCAACGGGTAAAGCGTCCCTTCCACTACAATCAACTTGGCTTCTTTCAGTTTCTGGATAATATCCGAAGCGTAGGCCGGTTCTTTGTGAAGCAGTAGCATGATGCAATACTCTAACATGCCCTTACGCATTTGCGACTTTACATTATTTACGTCCATCTCTTATTGGTTTACGATTCGACAATTTTCTATTTTATAGCAAAGATGGCAACTGATTGAAATAGAGCCTTTCTTTGTATGACACAAATATATGTATTATCTTAGTACTATGCAATACAAAGTACCTTGCATTTTATTTAATTAACACTATTATCTGTTCACACCTTATTAATAAAGCGCCAGGGGAGAGAATAACATATAAGAGAAAAATGTATCTTTGCGGAAAAGATATAAATACAGTGAACTATGTTAACTATCAGAAAAGCAACTACAGCCGATTGTGAGTTGATTCACAAACTTGCATGGCAGATATTTCCGGAGACTTACAAGGACATACTTTCACCGGAGCAAAACGATTACATGATGGAATGGATGTACTCCATAGAGAACATCCGCAAGCAAATGGAAGAAGAAGGACATGTATATTTCATTGGGTACAAGGACAATGAAGTGTGTGGTTATGTATCTGTGCAACAACAAGGTGAAGACCTATTTCATCTACAGAAAATATATGTACTCCCCTCCTTTCAAGGCTCACATTGCGGCAGCTTCTTATTCCATGAAGCCGTCAAATATATCAAGGAAATACATCCCGGCCGATGCCTGATGGAGTTAAATGTGAACCGTAACAATAAAGCGCTGAATTTCTATGAACGCATGGGAATGAAAAAACTGAGGGAAGGGGATTTTCCGATAGGGAACGGATATTATATGAATGACTTTATAATGGGGCTGGAGATCAATTGAGAATTGAGAATTAAAAATTAAAGGCTGCGCAGTTCAAAAGAGAACCTTGCGCAGCCTTTAATTTTTAATTTTCAATTTCTAATTATTCCGTTACTCGTTCCAGCCATTTTACCATGCCAAACATAACACCCATTGACACAAGACAAATAACAAAGAATACAGTCCAGCACTGCCAGATAGGAATCTTATTATACATCATAGGACCAAGGAATAAGAAGAGATTTCCTATCGCTGTTGCACCAAGCCACAAGCCTTGACACAAGCCCTGAATATGCTTGGGAGCTACCTTAGAAACAAATGAAAGACCAAGCGGCGAAATGAAAAGCTCAGCTACAGTCAAGAAGAAATAAACCACAATCAGCACCCACGGACCAGCCTTCAATCCTGCTTTGGCAGAGTCAGCCATTGCCTTGAATTCAGTGCCTGAAGGATAACCTTGCATTGCCGAATAAATGGTAAGGAATAAGAAGGCAAGTCCTGCAATACCCATACCTATGGCAATCTTCTTAGGAGTAGAAATTTGCTGACCACGACGGGCAAGTGTACCAAAGAAAAGCATGATGAGCGGAGTAAGTACTATCACAAAGAATGGATTCACAGCTTGCCAAATTTCGGGTGCAATACTATCGGTTACTACGAAGTCGCGGGCAAAAAGTGAAAGCGACTGGCCGTTCTGGTGGAATGAGAACCAGAAGAAAATCACGATACCTAATACAGCGAACAGTGCATACAGACGTTGCTTTATTTCCTTTGCCATAGCTGCTTTCTCTGCGGGGGTATAAGTCACCGATTCCGTCTTTTCCTTCTTGCCCGGTGTAGGGAACACCTTCCGGCACGCAATGAAAATGAAAAGAGAAATAAGCATAGCTACCACCGAAGCTATGAACGAATAATGGATGCCTGTATTAAATACGTCAAGATATTGGGTACAGAAAACGCTCAAATCAGTTGTTACCGTGCCTCCTACTTTGACAACCAGTTCATTCAGATTAGAGAGATTATCAGAAGCCATATCGCCACCTTCCTTAATATATTGATGGCACAATGCAGGCAGATCAGCGTTGTACATCATACTATGAACTTTCAGCCACCATTCTCTGAGCAGGGGAGCAACAAAAGGTGCAATCAACCCACCAATATTGATGAATACATAGAATATCTGAAAACCGGAATCACGACGGCTTTTAGCCAGTTTCAAGGCTTCAGGCCCTTTTTTCTCAGCTTCTTTTTCGAGATTGTCGTACATCTGACCTACGATAGCCTGTAGGTTTCCTTTAAAAAGTCCGTTACCGAAAGCAATGAAAAACAAAGAGACACAAGTCAAAGGAAGCAACCAGCCAATATTTTCAGCAGTAGACAATACAGGAATAGATAGAATGACATAACCCAACGACATCACGATCAATCCTGACATGATTGTTCCTTTATAATTTTGTGTCCTATCGGCAATAATACCACCTACCAAACTCAATACATAGATACCACAATAAAAGACCGAATAGATAATGGAACTGGTCTCGTCACTCAGGCCGAACTTGGAGCAGAGGAACAGTACCAGTACGGCATTCATGATGTAGTAGCCAAACCTTTCGCCCATATTGGAGATAGCAGCTGCCAACAGACCTTTAGGATGATTCTTGAACATAGATATAAGTTTTTAAATTAGTAATTAGATTGATTTTCGTTTATTAAATGCAAATATATACATTTTGCTGAAATAACCTGTAAAAAAGTGAAATTAGTCATGAAAAAGGATGCAAACTTCAGCATGAACCTCCTTAATTAAATCATTTGGATCAAGTTTAAGTTGCAGGCCACGCTGACCTGCACTTATGTAGATATAAGGATAATTGAGACAAGATTCATGAATGTATGTGGGGAAAGGTTTCTTCATACCGATAGGAGTACATCCTCCACGAATATACCCCGTCAAGGGAAGTAATTCCTTCATCGGAATAAGATCACACTTCTTATTGCCGGAGGCCTTAGCCGCCAGTTTCAAATCCACTTCATGTTCACCGGGAATGACGCAAACAAAATGGCCATTCTTGTCACCATGCAGCACAAGGGTTTTGAATACCTGCTCGATATTCTCCCCCAAGCTATCTGCCACATGAATAGCACTCAAATCATTTTCATCCACTTCATAGGGAATCAGTTCGTATGCGATTTTAGCTTTATCTAAAAGCCTCGCTGCATTAGTCTTATTAATTTTCATGATTTATCCTTTTAATTCTTCTTTAAGGAATTTAGGAGTATATCCCTTCTTACTCTTGGCCACTTCTTCCGGCGTACCGAAGCTGAGGAGTTGTCCCCCGCCCTTACCGCCGTCAGGCCCCATGTCTATGATGTAATCCGCCATCTTGATAACATCCAGATTGTGCTCGATGACAATCACCGTATTGCCTTTATCCACCAATTTATTAAGTACATTCATCAGTACACGAATGTCTTCGAAGTGAAGTCCGGTAGTAGGCTCGTCAAGGATATAGAGGGTTTTCCCCGTATCTCGTTTGGAAAGCTCTGTTGCCAACTTCACACGCTGGCTTTCACCACCGGAAAGCGTGGTGGAAGACTGACCCAGTTTGATATATCCCAGACCAACCTCCTGTATCACCTTAATTTTATTCAGAATCTGCGGCACATTTTCAAAGAACTCCACAGCGCGGTTGATTGTCATATCCAACACATCGGCAATGGATTTTCCCTTAAAACGCACTTCCAGTGTTTCGCGGTTATAGCGTTTGCCATGACACACCTCACAAGGTACATATACATCGGGCAGAAAGTTCATCTCAATGGTTTTGTAACCATTGCCCTGACAGGCCTCACAACGCCCGCCACTGACATTGAAAGAGAAACGCCCCGGTTTGTAACCGCGTATCTTAGCCTCCGGCAGCCCAACGAACAGGTTGCGGATATCAGAAAATACACCGGTATAAGTCGCCGGATTAGAACGCGGCGTACGTCCCAGCGGAGACTGGTCCACATTCACCACTTTATCAATGTATTCAAGTCCTTCGATGCTACCATACTCCAAGGGATCCTGAAGCGAACGGTAGAACTTTTGCGACAGGATGGGTTGCAAAGTTTCATTAATAAGCGTCGATTTTCCACTGCCGGATACACCGGTCACACAAATCAGCTTGCCGAGGGGAAATTCCACATCCACCCCTTTCAGATTATTCCCACGTGCGCCACGAAGCCACAGACTATGTCCGTTGCCCTCACGCCGCTTGGCAGGTATTTCAATCTCACGCTCACCGTTGAGGTACTGCGAGGTCAGTGTATGCGTTTCGAGCATCTCTTTCGGAGTTCCGGCAAAAACGACTTCACCGCCCAGGCGACCGGCTTTCGGCCCCATGTCGATAACATAGTCGGCAGCCATCATCATATCCTTGTCATGCTCCACCACAATAACCGAATTACCAATATCTCTCAATTCTTTCAAAGAATGAATAAGCCGCTGGTTATCCCGCTGATGCAGACCGATACTCGGTTCATCGAGAATATAAAGCACGTTTACCAACTGTGAGCCGATTTGTGTAGCCAGACGAATACGTTGGCTCTCCCCTCCGGAAAGGGTGACCGAACCACGGTCGAGGGCAAGATAATCCAATCCGACATCCAGAAGGAATTTCAGACGGGTACGGATTTCTTTTAATATCTCGACGGCAATCTGTTGCTGCTTATTATCAAGGTACTGATCAACATTCATCAACCAGTCGTAGAGTTCATTGATATCCATGCAGGAAAGCTCATAAATGTTCTTATCATGGATGCGGAAATGTAATGCTTCCTTATTCAATCTCGCTCCTTTACATTCAGGACATACAGTAGTTTTGGCAAATTGTTCCGCCCACTTTTGCGCGGTAGCGGAAGCATCTTTTTCCTGCAACATCTGAATATACTTCACCACACCCTCAAACGTTACAAAATAATCGGAAGAAGTGCCGATAAGGGAGCTTTTAATCTTAATACGTTCATCCGAACCATAGAGGATTTCATCAATAGCTTCATCCGGCAATTCCTTAACAGGAGTTTTCAGGGTAGCTTCATACTTCTCCAATAAAGCGGCTATCTGCCAGAAAATCATGCTATTCTTATACTTCCCTAATGGAATGACAGCTCCTTCGTATATAGACAGCTCGCGGTCGGGAATGACTTTTTCCACATCAATCTGATTCACCACCCCTAATCCCTTACATTTAGGGCAGGCACCTTGCGGAGAGTTGAACGAGAAGTTATGGGGTGCCGGCTCACGGTAAGACAGACCTGTAACAGGGCACATTAACCGTTTGCTATAATGACGCACATTTTCGGACTGTAAATCAAGTATCATCAACAGCCCGTCGCCTTGCCGCATAGCCGTAGCCACACTGTTTTTCAGGCGGACATCATCCTTATCCGTCACAATCAGTTTATCGATAACCACTTCAATATCATGGTTCTTGTAACGATCCAGTTTCATGCCGGGCAATGCCTCCCGCACTTCGCCGTCTACACGGACATAAAGATAGCCCTTCTTACGAACCTGCTCGAACAGTTCCTTATAATGTCCCTTACGGGTACGGACCAATGGAGAAAGAATATAGATTTTCTTGCCTTTATAATCTTTCAGAATTAAATCGAGAATTTGTTCTTCGGTATATTTCACCATTTTCTCGCCCGACAGATAAGAATATGCTATACCGGCACGGGCATAAAGCAAACGCAAATAGTCGTAAATCTCGGTCGTGGTGCCTACCGTGGAACGAGGATTCTTATTCGTGGTTTTTTGCTCAATGGAGATAACCGGACTCAATCCCGTAATCTTATCGACATCAGGACGCTCCAGATTTCCCAGGAAATTGCGGGCATATGCGGAAAAGGTTTCGATGTAACGGCGTTGTCCTTCGGCAAAAATCGTGTCGAACGCCAACGATGATTTACCGCTTCCACTCAATCCCGTAATCACAGTAAGACTGTTACGGGGAATCTCCGCATCGATATTTTTCAGATTGTGCACGCGCGCACCATATACATTGATGTATTCTGTTTCTTCAGCCATTTATCTTAATATATTAATATCACTTTTTATCTTATAATCAACTCCATCCGCTCCTTCCGCTTCCACCACAATGAAATAAACACCGTCGGGAACGTTTTTACCATGAGCCGTGCCATCCCATCCGGCATCTATATTTTGCAATCCCCAATGATAAAGCTGTTGCCCCCAGCGGTTGAAGACATACGCATTGAAACGGACCAGCGATTTATGCTTCACCCGAAACACATCGTTCACTCCGTCTCCATTAGGCGAAAAGGCATTCGGGACTTTCAACTCCGACTCTGCAATGCGGATAACAAAAGCGTCGGATGATTCAGTGTCTTCCGTCTCCGTATCCGTCACAATCAGGCGGACATAGAACAAGCCGGACTCCTGGAAAGTATAGATAGTCTCAGCATCAAAACGCGTCAAGAAGATATCATTGAAAGCTGCATCACGCGAAAAATTCCACTCATAACGAAGATTATCGTTTTCATCCGCTGCATCTCCGTTTTCTGCGGGCCCTTTCCACAGAAAACGGAACTCAAGGGGAGCGGAACCGGTATATGTATCACCCGGATAAACAGAGACACTTTCTTCGGGAATCGCTCCATTTTCAGAAAGCAGAATCGCTACGGGAGACATATCCAACAGTCCTGTCCTTCCCCCGCCAGCCCACACCGGTAAATTTCCGAGCAGCAACATCGCCGCACAACCGATATATAAAAACAATCCGCATCGCATAATACCTGCAAAAATAACGGTTTCCGTGCGAATATCAGCGTATACATAGAAATTTTCAGTTTTAAAATGCACAATATTATTTCTTAACTCATTCCATTCGTTAATTTTAGGCAAAATTCTTACCTTTGCGGCTACTTTGGGAAATTGTAAACATAAACCAACGATATCGAATGAGAACGATTAACCGGATTTTTTGTTCCATGCTGCTTGCCGGTGCATGCAGTTTTGGTGCATTTGCGCAAGAGAACCAGTCATATTTTCTGCATACCATCGAAAAAGGGCAAAGCCTTTATTCCATATCCAGTATGTACGGTGTCACACAGTCGGACATCGTGAAGTTGAACCCCGGAAGCGACGAAAAAATCTTCGTAGGACGTACGCTCCGTATTCCGCGTACAGCCGCCAATACTCAGACAGAGACTTTCCATACCATAGCGCAAGGCGAGACACTTTATCGGCTGACCGTCAAGTATGGCGTATCCGCCAAGGCAATTTGTGACGCCAACCCCGGACTGAGTGCTGAGAACTTCCGCATAGGCCAGGTGATACGTATCCCTTCCGCCGGCGAAACGGGTGCAGTGACTACGGAAACTGCTACAGAAAACGTAATTCCTCCTATCCAGGGTCCTGTGCAATCCCGTTGCAAGGAGATGCACAAAGTGAAACGGAAAGAAACCGTATACAGCATCAGCCGCGAATATGGCATATCGGAAGCCGAACTGATAGCCGCTAACCCCGAACTGAAAGGTGAAAACAAGATAAAGAAAGGTACATTCCTTTGCATCCCCTTCCCCACAGCGCAGGTGTCAACTCCGGCTCAACCGCAAGTGACTCCCAGCAACAGCGAACTGTTTAGCGAAAACAAGAAAGCTACAGAGCGTTTCAGCACCATCAAAGCAGCCATCGTACTGCCTTTCCTGGATGTTCCCAAAAGCGAAGCGGCCCGTATGATAGAGTATTACGAAGGATTCCTTATGGCCGTAGACAGTTTGAAGCGCAGCGGAGTTTCCGTTGATTTATATACTTATAATTCCGGTTCTGAAAATGCTTCTCTGAATAGCGTGCTGTCCCAAAAAGAAATGAAAGATATGGATATTATTTTCGGCCCGTTGCACCACCAGCATATCAAACCGCTGGCAGACTTCGCCCAGAAGAATGACATCCGCTTGGTGATACCGTTTACTTCAAAGGACAACAGTGTTTTCCGTAATCCGTCTATTTATCAGATCAACACTCCGCAATCCTATCTTTACTCTGAAGTATATGATCATTTCGTGCGTCAGTTCCCCAATGCAAACGTCATCTTTATTGAGGCAAGCACGGGTACAAAAGATAAAGTAGAATTTATCAAAGGACTGAAAGACGAACTGAAAAACCGTTCCATCCCCATGAAGTCGCTGAAAGAGGATGCAACAGTGGAATCACTGAAAGCTGTCCTGCGTGCCGACCGGGAAAATATATTCATCCCTACATCGGGAAACAATGTAACCCTGATAAAGATACTTCCTCAACTCACTTTATTAGTCCGCGATAATCCGGAAAGCAACATTCATTTGTTTGGTTACCCGGAATGGCAGACTTACACCAAAGATCATCTGGAAGCGTTCTTTGAACTGGATACCTATTTCTATTCATCATTCTACACCAACAACCTGCTACCCGCAGCCATCAACTTCACCAAGAGTTATCGCAGATGGTACGGCAAGGATATGGATGAGCGTTATCCGAAGTTCGGAATGCTGGGCTTTGACACCGGTTATTTCTTCCTGAAAGGCTTGTCGCGCTACGGTTCGGAGTTAGAGAAGAATATGCAACAGATGGATTTAGTGCCTATCCAAACCGGATTCAAGTTCCAGCGTGTTAACAACTGGGGAGGGCTCATCAACAAGAAAGTGTTCTTTGTCCGCTTCACCAAGAACTACGAACTGGTTAAGCTGGATTACGATTGATAATAACAGAAGTTTCTAAACCTGAAGATAATGAAGATAAAAAATATCATAGGAATCGCTCTATTACTTACTGTATGGGCATTGCCCGGTCGTGCACAGGTAGGCGAACAGCGCCATAACCTTGCAGTGGGTTTTAACGGTGGTATCAATCTCAACAGCGTCAGCTTCTCTCCCACTGTCCGGCAGAAAAACCTGATGGGTATCAACGGCGGTTTAACGGCCCGCTATATTTCAGAGAAGTATTTCAGCATGATTTGCGGTGCACAAATCGAGTTGAACTTCTCACAGCATGGCTGGGATGAATATAGCGAAGACTATCCTGAACTGCAATATACACGCAAGATGAATTATGTAGAAATACCTCTGTTAGCGCATCTGGCATTCGGCAAAGACCGGGGAGTGCAATTCTTCGTCCACGCAGGACCGCAAATAGGATTCTTTATCAGCGATACCCGAACGAAAAATGACGCATGGGATAAGACAAGCCACAATCTGGTTACCGAACAGCATGATAAGAATGTAGAGAATAAGTTTGATTATGGTATTACGGGCGGCGCAGGATTGGAATTACGTACTAAAGCCGGAAATTTCCTGGTAGAGGGAAGGTACTATTATGCCTTATCCGACTTTTATAAAAGTACCAAGAAAGACTATTTCGACCGCTCGGCACATGGAACTATAGTAGCAAAAATAACTTATCTGTTCGACCTTAAAAAGTAGCATTAAAGAGAGAGTTACATATATAAAAAGAGGACGCCCCGGAACTTTTCATTGAAGCTCCGGGGCGTCCTCTTTTTTATATATTCTTCTATTTTCTCAGTCTGAAACTATCCGCAGCTTTCACCATCAGTTCGTCACGATAGATAGCACGGAAAGACAAATAATTCAATATGATAGAAACAGCGGGAAGACAAAGTGCCCAGCCCAACTGAAAAGACATTGCATCGAGATCATCCTTCAACATATACATAAACACGAAAAATGCCGCATAATATCCTATCAGAAGAATACTGTTGAATATCGTCATACGCACCTGCAACATACGGTTACGGAACAGAAAAATAGTACAGAATGCTATGACAGTACTTAAAAACAGTATTCCGAATAGTCCCCACGTAGACTGAAAAGCATTATCCACCAGCGTTACGCCCAACGGCTTGAAAACATATTCGGTAACTCCGTCCACAGCAATAAACTGCCCCACGGGCAAACACATGGCCGCTATCAGCAAACCCGTCACAATCAATAAATAAACAGATTGAATTCGTTGTATCATACTCTCTTTTCTTGGTTAAAACAACAAAGGTGTGCCCAAGCAAATTTTACTCGGGCACACCTTTATAGTAATTTCATTTACTGTAATTTCTCTTTTTCTTTTGCCGGGTTGCGATAGTAAATCTTACCCTCAACGTATTCTTGCGTTGCAATCAACGTCGGTTTCGGCAATTTCTCATAATAGCGTGAAATTTCAATTTGCTCCCGGTTCTCGAATACTTCTTCCAAGTTATCATTGTAGGAAGCAAACTCTGCCAACTTCTTGGAAAGGTCATTCTTGATTTCCACACTGATCTGGTTTGCACGCTTACCTATAATAGATACGGTTTCATACACATTACCGGTATCCGCACACAACTCCATCATGTCACGGGTAACCGTACTGCCAGGAGCATTTGTCTTCTTGTAATCCATAAATATCTAAATTAATATTATCCTAAATCTGTTTATCATCATTCAATATCTTCTCGGAGTCTTTGAATATCCTGTCGGCTTCCTTCATATATTTACTTTCAGGAAACTCATTCTTGAAAGCGTAATATTCATCCACCGTTTCACGATAACGTTCCGCTCTTTTATCTTCCACACTGTAGATAGCCATTTCATATTTGGCACGCAGGATAAGAATGGATAAATCTTCGCGAAGGTTCGTGTAAGGATAGTCTTTCAAAGCATTTTGTGCAGTAATCACACAAGACTGATAGTTATTACCCAAGTAGTTACCCAAATTATAGTACAATTTAGCAGAGAGATACTCTTTCATTACCAGTTTGTCCTGCAACTTGAAAATCATATCCTGGGCTTCTTCCTTCTTTGAGCTTTGCGGGAAATATTCCATGAACATCTGCAATTGCTGAATGGCACTGTATGTGCCCGACTGGTCGAGACGAGGTTCCGGAGTATCCAGATACAATGCTTTACCTGCATGGAAACGTGCCAGTTCGGTAAATGTACCACGGGGATATACATTATAATATTGAACGAAAGTCTGAGCTGCCGTCTGATAATCTTTCTGATTATAATAGCTCATACCCAGCATATAGAGGGATTCCTCTGCTTTGTCTGTACCCTTGAGGATAGCGATTAACTCATTCAGCAATGTTGCTGCACGATTGTACTGCCCCTTTGCGAAGTAGTTCTTTGCCGCCTCATACTTATACTCATAGTCGGTGCTTTTTAACAGCTTGTTATATTCTCCACACGAGGAGAGCAATACCGCTGCAAGCAAAGTTATTAAGATGTTCTTCTTCATTCTTAGCTTTTCAAATAATGTGCAAAGATAAAGGTTCGCATCGAATAAAGCAACGATACGAACCTTAATTTTTCAAAAACCAGAAAATGACCGACAAACGCCTGTCTATTCACGACGAACCGGAATTATAGCCGGTCTAAAAAATGGTCATTATAATTTATATAAATCACTTGCCGCAAGCAAATCTACTTTCCTTTCCGTCAGCACGCGGATGCAGTTTTCCATATCATTAGGACGAATGATGACATTTGCCGTATTACCGTTGGCAAATGAATACATATATTCAATGAAAACGCCTTCATCGGACAAGAAACGCAGGACTTTAGACAGTGAGCCCGGAATATTGGGGCAACTGATACCTACAACATCCGTCACATTCACGGCAAAATGATTATCTTTTAAAGCTTTATATGCCTTATCCGGTTCAGACACGATGCCACGAAGAATACCGAAATCAGCATTCTCAGCAATACAGAGAGCGGAAAGGTTGACACCTTCTTTCGCAAGCACTTCAGTCACTTCAGTCAAACGACCGGACTTATTCTCCAGGAAAATAGAAAGTTGTTTTGCTACCATGATCTTAATTATTAAATAATTTATAATTATCAAAGTTTACGGTTGTCGATTACACGTTTGGCTTTGCCCACGCTACGCTCAATGCTGCGTGGTTCAACCAGGCGGACATCCACTCCCAAACCAAGTACACTCTGCAGGCGGGATGCCAGTTTCTTCTTTAATGCCAGCATTCTGTTAATCTCATCCGAATAGTATTCCGGACGAACTTCAACCTGCAATTCCATAGTGTCGGTATTATTCTTACGGTCTACTATCAGGAGATAATGCGGCTCGAATTCCGGCATTTCGAGAATAACCGACTCTATCTGAGTGGGGAAGACATTGACACCACGGATAATGAGCATATCATCACTACGTCCGAGAATGCGGTCCATACGGACAAGCGTACGCCCGCAAGGACATTTGTCATAGTGCAAAGCGGTGAGATCCTTCGTGCGGTAACGCAACAGAGGCATACCTTCCTTAGTGAGATGAGTAAAGACAAGTTCGCCCGTCTCACCCGGAGCAACCGGTTCCAAGGTATTCGGATTGATGATTTCGGGGAAATAATGGTCTTCATTAAGGTGGGTACCATGCTGGCATTCACATTCATACCCTACACCCGGACCGGCTATTTCACTCAATCCATATATGTCATAGGCTTTAATGCCTAACTTTTCTTCTATCTCGTGACGCATATTCTCCGTCCAGGGTTCCGCACCGAAAGCACCAATCCGCAACTTGAATTCTTCACGGGGCAAACCGGAGTCTTTGATAGCATCCGCCAGATAAAGTGCATAAGAGGGGGTGCAGCAAAGCACCGTAGAACCGAAGTCATGCATCAGGGTAATCTGCTTTTCAGTATTGCCACTTGACATCGGGATGACGGAAGCACCGATATTCTCGGCACCGGCATGCGCACCCAGTCCGCCGGTGAACAGGCCATATCCGTATGCTACATGGAAAAAATCGGAACTGCCCGCACCGTATGCCGTAAAAGCACGCGACAAGCATTCTGCCCACGCTGAAAGGTCCCTACGCGTATATCCTACCACGGTAGGTTTACCGGTCGTGCCAGATGAAGCATGGATACGTACTATCTGACTCATGGGGACGGCACAAAGCCCGAAAGGATAATTATCGCGCAAGTCGTATTTCGTAGTAAAAGGTAGCTTGACGATATCGTCTATACTGTTGATGTCATCCGGGGTGATTCCCAGTTCCTGCATTTTTTTACGATAGAAAGGAGTGTTGTGATAAACATGCTCCACGATCTTCTTGAGGCGGATGCTCTGGATTTTGCGAAGGCTTTCGCGATCCATGCATTCGATACTTTCATTCCAAATCATGTCTTCGTTGTATTACATTGATGGTTATTATTAGTACTTATTTCCTGCAAAGGAATAAAAAAATTTTGTTTATCTCAAGTATTTTCCCGAATATTGCCGTCCATAAGGAGAGAAAATGAACAAATTTGAATTAACATCCGCTTATAAGCCGACCGGTGATCAGCCGGAAGCTATCGCACAGCTCACTGACGGCGTGGTTCAGGGAGTTCCTGCACAGACTTTACTTGGTGTCACCGGTTCCGGTAAGACTTTCACCATCGCCAACGTGATCGCCAATATCAATAAACCAACGTTAATATTAAGCCATAACAAAACATTGGCGGCTCAACTCTACAGCGAATTTAAAGGTTTCTTCCCCAATAATGCCGTGGAGTATTACGTTTCTTATTATGACTACTATCAGCCGGAAGCCTATCTTCCTTCTTCTGATACCTATATAGAAAAGGACCTCGCCATCAATGACGAAATCGACAAGTTGCGGTTGGCGGCCACCTCTTCCCTACTTTCGGGACGAAAAGATGTAGTGGTCGTTTCTTCCGTGTCCTGCATATATGGTATGGGTAACCCATCGGACTTCTACGAAAATGTGATAGAAGTGCAACAAGGTAAAACATTCAGCCGGAATGTATTCCTGCGCCGTCTGGTAGACAGTCTTTATGTACGCAACGACATTGATTTAAACCGTGGCAACTTCCGCGTGAAAGGAGATACGGTGGACATTTACCTGGCCTATGCCGACAATCTGCTGCGTATTATTTTCTGGGGAGACGAGGTAGACAGCATCGAGGAAGTGGACCCCATCAGCGGTGTGACCATCGCCCGTTTTGATGCTTACAAAATATACCCTGCCAACCTCTTTATGACCACCAAAGAAGCCACGCTCCGGGCCATTCATGAGATAGAAGACGACCTGCACAAACAAGTGCAATGGTTTGAAAGCCAGGGAAGGGCATATGAGGCGAAGCGACTTCAAGAACGGGTGACGTATGATATGGAAATGATACGCGAATTGGGACACTGTTCGGGCATCGAAAACTATTCGCGCTATTTTGACGGACGTGCCGCAGGCACCCGGCCTTACTGTCTGCTGGACTTCTTCCCGGAAGATTTTCTGATTGTTATAGATGAAAGCCATGTGAGTGTGCCGCAGATACGCGCAATGTACGGCGGTGACCGGGCCCGCAAAATCAATCTTGTTGAGTATGGATTCCGTCTTCCGGCGGCTATGGATAACCGTCCGCTGAAATTTGAAGAATTTGAAGAAATGGCGAAGCAAGTGATTTACGTCAGTGCGACGCCTGCAGATTATGAATTGATTCAATCGGAAGGTATCGTTGTGGAACAGGTAATTCGTCCTACCGGGTTGTTGGACCCGATCATTGAAGTACGTCCCAGCCATAACCAGATAGACGACCTGATGGAAGAAATCCAGATACGCATAGAACGCAATGAGCGTACGCTTGTTACCACTCTTACCAAACGCATGGCAGAAGAGCTGACGGAATATCTTCTGAATAATAATGTGAAGTGTAACTATATCCATAGTGATGTGGACACGCTGGAACGTGTAAAAATCATGAGCGACCTGCGCGAAGGTTTATATGACGTACTTATCGGTGTAAACCTGCTACGCGAAGGCCTGGACCTCCCCGAAGTATCGCTCGTTGCCATTCTCGATGCAGACAAAGAAGGTTTCCTCCGTTCCCACCGTTCACTGACACAGACTGCCGGGCGTGCAGCCCGTAATGTGAATGGTATGGTCATCATGTACGCCGACCGCATCACCGATAGTATGCGATTGACAATTGACGAAACCAACCGCCGTCGTGAAAAGCAATTAAAATACAACGAGGAGCACGGCATCACGCCACAACAAATCAAGAAAGCGAAAAACCTCAATGTATTTGCTGCCAATGCCACAACGGAAGAAGTTTTTGCCGACAAAGGTGCAGCTACCGCTCCCCGCCCCTACATCGAACAGGAAAGTACTGCCAGCATCGCAGCCGACCCCATTGTACAATATATGTCTCGCCCGCAACTGGAGAAAAGTATCGAACGCACCAGAAAGCTCATGCAAGAGGCTGCCAAGAAGCTCGACTTTATCGAAGCGGCGCAATATCGTGATGAACTGTTGAAGATGGAGGATTTATTAAAAGAGAAATAAAGAGAAAAGGGTATTTTCTTAAAATAAATAGAAGAATGGTGGATTTCTACTAATAAGTGTTATAAAACATACTTTTTTCTTTGGATAATTTGCAGATTTCCCAAGAGTCCGTATCTTTGCACTGTGTTTTTCATAGTATTAGATTTAAGGTTAACAAAGGTTGGAGTACAGCGGTACTCCTTTTTTTATGCCTATATGTCTCATTCCAAGTCTGCATAAACCTATATATCTCGTCTTTTCTTTTCTGTTCTCTCTCTTTTTGCCTTCATTCACGCTGCTGATTCGGAAATTGGAGTATTATTTGTTCTATTTAGTAGACTATTTATTCCTGCTATTGTCTATCACAAAGAGAGCATCTATTTTTGTGAATACAAAATTATAGAACTTTAAAATACAACACCATGAAAAGGCAATAACCCATCAGCTTCCCGTTACGTGCAATTGTACCAAAATGTCAGTAAAAGGACTGGTAGAAACCGACAAAGGCATCACCATAGAGACCGGAGAATGGCCTGCCGACATTGACGAAGACGGCAAACGATATGTAGAAATCATCATACAAGGTAAGGAAAAGCCTCTCATTGTCCGCCAAATATCTTTCACTCTGGAAGATGAAGTCTGTTATCGCATAGCTTATGCACGTGGAAAAGACTTTTATCCCCGCACGGATTTAGGAGAACAACAACACGCCGCAGAAGCACCAGGCAAACTGACATTCTCCGTCAATACTACCTTAAAACCGAATGAACGCCTTCATGTCCGTCTCTTCCCCTGGAGTACCCGGCAGGATAAGGAACTGCACTTCCAAATGAAAGAAGGTACATTTGAGGGTACGGAAATAGAGTAATACGACAAAAGGTATCAATATATGATAAAAGGATACCAATGCATCTAACCGGAATTGCCTACTTTTGTCACACTTATTAATATTCAGAAATCTAAAAAAGAAGAAAAACATGAGTATCAGAAAACGAATGAATGTATTACTCGGAGCATTGCTGCTGACCGGCAGCCTGTTCTCTCAAAATGTATGTGTGACTACTCCCAAGACATCCCTGATTCTTTCAGCCCCTATCGGCGGCGAACTGAAGCATGTATATTACGGCAATAAACTTTCGGAGACGGACTTGCAGAACATTGACTTTGCAGGCACTCCCAATATGCCCGCATATCCGGTATATGGACTGAATTGTCCCGGAGAATCCGCCCTTGCCGTGAAACACGCCGACGGCAACATGACCTTGCAGATGGAAATTGTACAGACCAGAACGGTCAAGGAAGGAAACGCAGAGGTAACCGTCATCGAAATGAAAGACAAGGTATATCCTTTTTATGTAAATGTGTGCTACCGGACTTATCAGGATGCCGACGTCATCGAAACATGGACCGAAATTTGCCATCAGGAAAAGAAATCGGTCACGCTCAATCAGTTTGCCTCAGGTTTTCTGCCTATCCGCCGTGAAGAAGTCTGGTTATCGCACCTATACGGTTCGTGGGCCAATGAAGGCCGTTTATGTCAGGAATTGCTGGAACCGGGAATGAAAGTCATCAAGAACAAAGATGGTGTACGCAACGCACATACTTCACACGCCGAAATCATGTTCGCCCTTGATGGAAAGCCTCGGGAGAATACGGGCAATGTCATTGGAGCAGCTCTCTGCTACGGTGGCAATTACAAGCTGCGCATCGATACGCATGATGATGAATACCACCGTTTCTTTGCCGGTATCAATGAAGAAAACTCTGCCTATTCACTGAAAAAAGACGAAGTGTTCCGCACTCCCGAACTTGCATTGACATACAGCAACGAGGGGTTGAGTGGAAGCAGCCGTAACTTTCACCGTTGGGCACGCCTTCATAAATTATCCAACGGCACCGTCCCTCGAAAGATTCTGCTGAACAGTTGGGAAGGTGTTTATTTCGACATTAACCAGACGGGTATGGATCAGATGATGAGTGACATAGCCTCTATGGGCGGCGAGTTGTTCGTGATGGACGACGGATGGTTCGGCGATAAATATCCCCGCAAAAACGACAGTTCTTCGCTCGGCGACTGGGTAGTTGACAAGAACAAGTTGCCCGACGGCATTGAGGGGCTGTTGAAGAGTGCAGAAAAGCATGGCATCAAGTTCGGTATATGGATAGAGCCGGAGATGGCGAATATCACCAGCGAACTGTATGAGAAACATCCCGAATGGGCAATCAAGGCGCCTGAGCGTAACTTGGTATTGGGACGTGGCGGTACGCAGATAGTACTCGACCTTGCTAACCCGCAAGTCCAGGACTTCATATTCAACATCGTAGACGATCTGATGACCAAATATCCTGAAATAGATTACATCAAGTGGGATGCAAATATGTCTATCATGAATCATGGTTCCAACTATCTGACGAAAGACAATCAAAGCCATATGTACATCGAATATCATCGCGGACTCGAAAAAGTGTGTCAGCGCATACGTGCCAAGTACCCGGAATTAACCATACAAGCTTGTGCCAGCGGTGGCGGTCGTGCCAATTACGGCATACTTCCCTACTTCGACGAATTTTGGGTAAGCGACAATACGGATGCACTGCAACGCGTCTATATGCAGTGGGGAACCTCCTATTTCTTTCCGGCCATCGCCATGGCTTCGCACATCAGCGCGGCACCCAATCATCAGACTTTCCGCACAATTCCGCTGAAATACCGGATTGACGTGGCAATGAGTGGCCGCCTGGGCATGGAAATACAACCAAAGAACATGACTGAAGAGGAAAAGGCACTCTGCAAAAATGCAATAGCGGAATACAAAGCGATTCGCCCGCTTGTGCAGATGGGTGATATTTACCGCCTGTTGTCACCGTATGACAATCAAGGTACGGCATCCATGATGTATGTAACTCCCGAAAAGGACAAAGCCGTATTCTACTGGTGGAAAACGGAACACTTCGTCAACCAGCATTTACCACGCGTAAATATGGCGGGGCTATCTCCTGACAAGCTGTATAAAGTGCACGAACTGAACCGTATAGACAATGAACCCTTAAGCTTTGAAGGAAAAGTGTTCAGCGGAGCCTATCTAATGGCAAACGGTTTGGAGATACCTTATAATCACAGGGTTGACTATCACAAACAGAATGATTACTCCAGCCGGGTGCTCTATCTGGAAGAAGTGAAATAAAGAAGTACAGAGAATACTGATAATTCCATGTTTTTTGCGTATGTTTGTAGCAAAGTTCAATCCCGCAAATCGACATGGAATTATTAGTATATAAAGCCTCAGCCGGCTCAGGAAAGACATTCACCCTGGCCGTAGAATACATCAAACACTTGATTCTGAACCCAAGAGCTTATCGGCAGATACTTGCCGTGACCTTTACCAACAAAGCCACTGCGGAAATGAAAGAGCGTATCCTGCAGCAACTTTATGGCATCTGGGTAAACGATCCGGCATCGGAACCCTATCTGAACCGCATCCGCGAAGACCTGCAACGAAAAAACTTATCCGATCCCGATATCCGCCGGGCGGCGGGGACAGCATTGCAATATATGCTGCACGATTACAGCCGCTTCCGCGTAGAAACCATCGACTCCTTTTTCCAGTCCGTCATGCGCAATCTGGCCCGCGAACTGGAGTTAAGCCCCAATCTTAACATTGAATTGAACAATGCCGATGTACTGAGTGATGCCGTGGACAGCCTCATCGAAAAGCTGACACCGTCTTCTCCCGTACTGGCATGGTTGCTGGATTACATCAATGAGCGTATCGCCGATGATAAGCGCTGGAATGTTTCCAATGAAATCAAACGTTTCGGATGGAACATCTTCGACGAAGGCTACATAGAACGTGGAGAAGGGCTTCGGCAGCAGTTGAGACAGCCGGATACCATCAAATTATACCGTAACGAACTGCGCGAAATGGAGACGGAAGCCCTGGAACAAATGAAAGGTTTCTACGACCAATTCACGGGCGAACTGGAAGCCCACGCACTTACCGCCGAAGACCTGAAAGGCGGAGCCCGAGGGATAGGCAGCTATTTCCGCAAATTGCGGGACGGGCGGTTATCAGATAAAGATACGCTGAACGCAACATTAAGGAACAGCCTGGACGACGCTAAGAACTGGGCAACCAAAACTTCAGCACGGAAAAATGATATTATCCATCTTGCCGAAACAAGTCTGCTTCCTATATTGCAAGATGCGGAAACCTACCGGCCAAGAAACAACAAGATTGTAAACAGTTGCCGATTGTCACTGCAACATCTGAATAAATTGCAATTGCTTGCGCACATCGACGAAGAAGTGCGTGAACTGAACCGCGAACATAACCGCTTTTTGTTGTCAGACACCAATGCCCTACTCCATAATCTGGTACGGGACGGAGACTCTTCATTCGTATTCGAGAAAATCGGCGCCAATATCCGGAACGTAATGATTGACGAGTTCCAGGATACCAGCCGGATGCAATGGGATAACTTTAAAATCCTGCTGCTGGAAGGTCTTTCACAAGGAGCCGACAGTTTGATTGTGGGTGACGTGAAACAGTCCATCTATCGCTGGCGCAACGGTGACTGGAAAATATTGGACGAACTGACAAGTGGCAAACCCACAGACAGCGCAGCCAACTCTCAACTTAACAACTTTCCCATACGTGTGGAAACCTTGAAGACAAACCGCCGAAGTGAAACCAATATCATCCGGTTCAACAACTTCCTGTTTACGGCTGCTGTGGAGTACTTAAACATGCTTCACCTGAAAGAACTGCAAGAAGATTGCCAGCCGTTGCAACGGGCTTATGCAGATGTAGCGCAAGAGTCACCACGAACAGAAGCGAAAGGATATGTCAAAGTCGATTTTCTGGAACCTGACGAAGAGCATAATTACGTGGAGATGACACTTATCGCATTGGGGGAAGAAGTACAACGGCTCTTGAATGCAGGTGTGAAACTGAATGATATCACCATCCTGGTACGCAAAAACAAGAGCATCCCTCCTATTGCCGACTATTTTGACAAGACCATGCACTTGCCTGTTGTCTCTGACGAAGCATTCCGGCTGGACGCTTCCCAGGCAATCTGTATGCTGATAGATGCTTTGCGTTATCTTTCGAATCCGGAAGATAAAATTGCCCGGGCCTCGCTGATTACCAATTATAAACTGCAAATAAAAAAGGAAGAAAGCGAAGATACAACTGTCAACTGGGATGCTTTGCTGACCGCTGCCCCGCAGGACAGTCTACCGGAAAAGTTCGTTTCACACATGGAGACTCTCCGGTTAATGCCGCTATACGAATTGCTGGAAGAACTTTTCAGCTTGTTCGGGATGAACCGGATTGAGAAACAAGACGCTTATCTATTCTCTTTCTTTGATGCCGTAACGGAGTATCTGCAAAACAATTCGTCGGATTTGGATGCCTTCATCCTTTTCTGGGAAGAGACATTGTGCAATAAAACCATTCCCAGCGGTGAAATGGACGGCATTCGTATTCTATCTATCCACAAATCGAAAGGTCTGGAGTTCCACACCGTCCTGATTCCTTTCTGCGACTGGAAATTAGAGAACGAAACCAATAATCAATTGATATGGTGTTCGCCCACTGATGCACCATTCAGTGCGCTCGACATTGTTCCGGTAAATTATTCTTCCACCATGGCCGAATCCGTATACCGGAAGGATTATCTGCATGAACGTCTGCAACTGTGGGTAGACAATCTTAACCTGCTTTACGTAGCGTTCACCCGTGCCGGAAAGAACCTGATTCTATGGAGTAAAAAAGGACAGAAAGGAACAATGTCCGAACTGCTTGCCAATGCACTGCCACAGGTAGCGGCTAAGGAAGGAAAAGAAAGTTGGGATGAAGAAGAACCTTACGAAAGTGGAGAGCTTTGTCCATCCGTAAAGACGGATAAGCACTTGTCCACCACACACACACTCAACCGCCTCGCCCAGAAGCCTGACAAACTTCCCGTGTATATGGAGAGCATGAGACATGATATCGAATTCCGGCAATCAAACCGTTCTGCAGATTTCATCCAGGGAGTTGATGAGGAAGAATCCGACAGCCGTTTCATAAACCGGGGACGATTATTGCATACACTTTTCTCTGCAATTGAAACAGAAGACGATATTGACAATGCCATTACACAACTCGTATTCGAAGGGATCATCGGTAAGCCGGAAACGGAAGCGGAAATACGGGAACTGACTCACCGTGCTTTCTCTTTACCACAAGTGCAGGACTGGTACTCGGGAAGCTGGCAGTTATTCAATGAATGCGACATCATCTGGCAAGAGAACGGCGAACTGCATACCCGCCGTCCTGACCGTGTGATGATGCGCGGCAATGAAATTGTCATCGTAGACTTCAAGTTTGGAAAGCAGAATAAGAAGTACAACAAGCAGGTGAAAGGATATATCCAATTGCTTGTCCGTATGGGCTATCCGGCAGAGAACATAAAAGGTTACCTGTGGTATGTGGAAGAAGATTTAGTAGAGAACGTATAACCTCAAAACAAGAATACATGAAACGAGGAAAACAGACTTGCAGGATATTAAAAGATATCCGTCGGCAGATTGCTGAAGCGAATGACATCGAGTATATCACTTCCGAATGTCAGTACAAGGGAGACTGTTCAGGTACGTGCCCCAAGTGTGAGGCAGAAGTGCACTATCTGGAGCAACAACTGGAACGAAAACGGATGGCAGGGAAAGTAATCACCCTACTCGGTATATCGGCAGGATTATCGACAATGATGCCTCAACCTGCCTGTGCAGAATCAATCAATTCCGAAGCTCCGCATGGTTACTATACAGTAATTCCCGAGATACAGGAACCACCGGTTATAAGAATTCTCCCTCCGGATTCTCTTGCACAAGAGATCTCCCTACAGGATACTACAATATATGCCACAAATAAGGATAATGCACCGGAGGTAATGCCCGAATTTCCCGGAGGAATGGTTGCATTAATGCAATTCATTAGTAAAGAAATATTAGACTTAAAACTTCCCGTTTATCAAGGTAACGGAACTCAGGGACGGACAACTATCAAATTTATCGTTGAAAAAGACGGAAGTGTCACTAATGCAACGGTACATCGCGGCGTTGATCCTTATCTGGATAAAGAGGCGCTACGTATAATCAATGCCATGCCCAAATGGACTCCCGGCATGGTGCAAGGTAAACCGGTACGTGTACAATACATGGTTCCGGTAATGTTCCACCTTCAATAAATTAAGACTGTATTGAAAAATAGATGTAATTGACTCTGATAATATGCAAACATTTCTCCAATTAGTTGCCCAAGACCTACACCAAAAGATAGGAAACGACTTGTCACGGGTTGCCATCGTTTTCCCTAACAAACGTGCCAGCCTGTTCTTCAATGAATATCTGGCAGCGCAGAGCGACCGTCCGTTGTGGTCGCCCGCATACGTCAGCATCAGCGAATTGTTCCGGCAACTCTCTCCCTGGAAGTTGGGTGACCCTATCCGCCTGGTGTGCGAACTCTATAAAGTATTTCGCGAAGAAACCCGCAGCGAAGAAACGCTCGATGATTTTTACTTCTGGGGCGAGTTGCTGATCAGTGATTTTGATGATGTAGACAAGAATCTTGTAGATGCCGACCGTCTGTTCTCCAACCTCCAGGATCTGAAAAATATCATGGATGATTATGACTTTCTTGATTCCGAACAGGAAGAAGCCATCCGCCAGTTCTTTCAGAATTTCTCCATCGAAAAGAGGACGCAGCTCAAAGAGAAGTTCATTTCTCTGTGGGACAAACTTGGTGATATCTATCGCCGTTACCGCGATAACCTTGCAGAACTCGGCATTGCCTACGAAGGTATGATGTATCGCCAGGTGATGGAAGAGTTGCAACCGGATAAGTTGAAATATGACCGATATGTATTTGTCGGCTTCAACGTACTGAATAAGGTAGAAACCAAATTCTTCGAACGCCTGCATGACGCGGGAAAAGCACTGTTCTACTGGGATTATGATATATTCTACACCCGGTTGCCCCGTGAGAAAACTCCACCCTACACCCACGAAGCGGGAGAATTTATCCTCCGCAACATGCAGATTTTTCCTAACGAGCTGCCCGAAACAGCATTCGATATCTTGAGGAATCCCAAGAAAGTCCGTTTCATCTCCGCACCTACTGAAAACGCCCAAGCACGTTATCTGCCGGAATGGCTACGAAGCATCAATGAAAATCCTCATCCTTCATTCAAAGAAAAAGAAAATGCAGTAGTGCTTTGCAACGAAGCACTGCTATTGCCCGTACTGCACTCCATCCCATCCGAAGTAAAGAATGTAAATATCACTATGGGATTCCCCTTGGCACAAACTCCTGTTTATAGTTTCATCAATGCCTTGATTGAATTACAAACCAACGGATACCGGACAGATACCGGACGCTACTTATACGAAGCCGTACAAACCGTACTGAAACATCCTTATACCCGCCAGCTATCTGATTCCGCCGAAAACCTGGAGAAGCAGCTGACCAAAGATAACCGCTTCTATCCCCTGCCGTCCGAATTGAAACAAGACTCTTTTCTGGAGAAAATATTCACTCCGCAAAGAGGGATATCAGCTCTGTGCCAATACCTTACGGATATGTTGCGTGAAGTATCTGTCCTTTATCGTCAGGAGCCAGAGGCAGAAACAGAGGACATCTTCAACCAGCTTTACCGGGAATCTTTATTCAAGAGTTATACAATCGTCAACCGTTTACTCAGCCTTATCGATAATGGGGATTTAAGTTTGCAGGTCGATACCCTGAAGCGTCTTCTCTGCCGACTGCTTGCTACCTCGAATATACCTTTTCATGGCGAACCGGCCATCGGTATGCAGGTGATGGGAGTATTGGAAACGCGTAACCTCGATTTCCGCAACCTCATCATGCTTTCCCTCAACGAAGGGCAGCTGCCCAAAGCAGGCGGAGAGTCCTCTTTCATCCCCTACAACTTGCGGAAAGCTTTCGGCATGACCACCATCGAACATAAGAATGCCGTGTATGCATACTATTTCTACCGATTGATACAACGCGCCGAGAACATCACCTTATTATATAATACCTCTTCAGACGGATTGAACCGTGGAGAGATGTCCCGCTTCATGCTGCAATTCCTCGTAGAATCGCCCCATGACATCTCTCGCGAATATCTTGAAGCCGGACAATCTCCCCAAGGCGGCAGAGATATCAGCATTGAAAAAACACCGGAAATCATCGCAAAGATGTATAGAAGATACGACGTCACCCGTCATCCGAAAGCTATCTTCTCCCCCTCCGCCCTCAACGCCTATCTGGATTGCCGGCTGAAGTTCTACTATCGCTACGTAGCCGGATTGAAAGCTCCCGATGAAGTAAGTGCCGAGATAGACTCCGCACTATTCGGTACCATCTTCCATCGCTCGGCCGAATTGGTATACAAAGACTTGACCGCCAATGGAAAAGAAATACGGAAAGAAGATCTGGAACAATTGCTGCGTAACGATATCAAACTGCAAAATTATGTAGACACTGCTTTCAAGGAAGAATTTTTCCACGTTGCCCCCAGCGAGAAACCGGAATATAATGGTACGCAACTCATCAATGCCAAAGTCATCACGTCCTATCTCCGCCAGTTGCTACGCAATGACTTACAATACGCCCCTTTCTCTATGGAAGGTATGGAAGAGCCGGTGAACGAAATCGTGGAGATAGAAACTCCACAGGGAAAACTGACGCTGAATATCGGTGGAACCATCGACCGTATGGACAGCAAGGGAGATACGCTGCGCATTGTGGATTATAAAACCGGCGGCACTCCCAAAACTCCCGAAAACATCGGGCAACTCTTCACTCCCGCAGAAGGACGTCCGAACTACATTTTCCAAACCTTTCTGTATGCATCTATCATGTGCAACAAGCAGCCTTTGAAAGTAGCGCCTTCCCTACTCTACATCCATCGCGCAGCATCGGAAACTTATTCCCCCGTCATCGAAATGGGAGAACCACGCCAACCGAAGATACCGGTCAACAACTTTGCTTTCTACGAAGATGAGTTTCGCGAACGTCTGCAAAATCTTCTGCAAGAGATATATAATCCGGAAGAACCTTTCACCCAAACAGAAGATACAAAGAAGTGTGAGTTTTGCGATTTCAGAGATTTGTGCAAACGATAAAAAAAACAGACCGCCTGTTCACTTGAAACAGACGGTCTATATGACTCGGACAGACCATCTGTTTCACCTCAACAGATGGTCTGTTTTTATTAAGTACATCAATTATTTCTTCAACGGAACTGAAAAGCTGAATATAGAACCCTCACCCTTCTTGGAAGTGAACCACAACTTACCGCCATTCTTCACCACGAAATCCTGGCATAAGAGCAGTCCCAAACCGGAACCTTCTTCATTGTTCGTGCCAAACGTACTGAAGTGGGTATCTGTATGCAACAGTTTCTTCTGTCCTTCTTCGTCGATACCGCAACCATGATCCTGTACACTGACCACTGCCATGCCATCCTTTTCTTCCAGTTTCACCAGCACTTCAGAACCTTCGTTACTGAACTTAATAGCATTACTGATCAAATTACGCACTACCGTTTTCAACATATCAATGTCTGCGAAAACACCCAGTTTTTCCGGCTTCTCTTCGCGGATTGTAATCTTCTTCAGACCGGCTACCATGTTGAAGATGTCAATTACTCCATCTACCACTTCCACCACATCGATGTCCTGGTATACTACATTCAACTTACCGATCTGGCTCTTTGTCCACTTCAGCAAGTTGTCCAGCAGAGAGAATACATCTTCTGTCGTCTGATTAGCCATCGTCAACAGTTCATACATCTCAGCACCAATCTTTTCTGGCGGCAGATTCAGTATCAACATGTTCAACACCATCTTGATGGAGCCCATAGGAGAACGCAAATCATGAGCAATCACCGAATAAAGCTTGTCACGTCCGGCAATGGTACGTTGCAGTTCTTCAGTCTTGTTCAGAATAATGCGCTTGGCAGCTACCAATGAAATCTGGTGGGTAACACGGATAATCAGCTCTTCTTTATTGAAAGGTTTGGAGATAAAGTCGTTTGCCCCCACCTGGAAACCTTTTACAATATCTGTCGTGCTGTTCAGTGCAGTCAGAAAGATGATAGGAATCTCCGCAGTCTTCGGGTTAGCCTTCAAATGCTGCGCCACTTCAAAACCACTCATGTCCGGCATCATTACGTCCAGCAACACCAAATCCGGGTTTTCCTTATCTACCTGCTCCAATGCTTGCCGACCGTTACTTGCCGTAGCGATTGCAAATTTTTCATTTGTCAAGAGTACTTTCAACAGTAATACGTTGGACATCACATCGTCAACGATGAGAATTTTGTACTCAGAAGGATTTATTTCCATATTCATCTTATACTATATTGTTTTCCCGTTTATCTACTAATCTATATAACGATATTCTCTAAAATACTCAACTATCCGGCGCAGGCCGTCTTCCAGTTCAATGGTTGGCTGCCAGTTCAGTTTTTCCTTCGCCAACGTAATATCTGGCTGGCGTTGTTTAGGGTCGTCATGCGGAAGTGGCTTGAACACCAGCTTCGACTTGGATCCTGTCAACTGAATCACTTTCTCCGCCAATTCGAGGATAGAAAATTCGTTCGGATTTCCCAGATTCACCGGACCGATAAATTCATCTTCCGTATTCATCATCCTCACCATACCTTCTATCAGGTCGTCAACATATTGAAAGCTGCGCGTCTGGTCTCCGGTTCCATAGATTGTTATATCACTGTTCTTCAATGCCTGAACAACAAAATTAGAAACTACCCTACCGTCATTCGGCAACATCCTCGAACCATACGTGTTAAAGATACGAATAATTTTGATTCGGATGTTATTTTGCCGATGATAATCCATAAACAAAGTTTCGGCACAACGCTTTCCTTCATCATAACAAGAACGGGGACCAATCGGATTTACATTTCCCCAGTAACTTTCTACCTGGGGATGCACCACCGGATCTCCGTATATCTCACTCGTTGAGGCCTGCAAAATCTTGGCATTTGTCTTCTTGGCTAATCCCAACATATTAATGGCTCCCAGCACGGAAGTCTTAATTGTTTTGATTGCATCATATTGGTAATGTATAGGCGATGCCGGACAAGCCAGATTGTAAATCTCATCAAGGTCCTCAGTATGATAGGGGAACTCAACATCATGATTCACAAACTCAAAAAGAGGATTGTCTTTCAGATGTTCGATGTTTGCCTCAGCACCGGTGAATAAATTGTCCAGGCATATGACATGATGCCCTTCGTTAATTAACCGTGTGCATAGGTGCGAACCTATAAAACCGGCACCTCCGCTTACCAATATATTTTTCATGTAAGTATTTTATAATGTCCGAAGACTTATGAGACCTGTTCGTTTGTTTATGATGACAAAAGTAGGAGATTTGGTTAACTTATGCAAGTTTGTAACAAGATATTTCACTTGTTAACGAGAACAAAAGAACATAATAGAAATAAAAATCCCTCCAACGAGCTTTTTATTCTTCTTGAACAGGAAATTCAACCGGGTTTGGGATGCTAAAACTCTTATCCGAAAATAAAGCTGCCAAACCGGAAATCTGCTTCAAACGAAGCAATTCATCCCGATCCATGCCAATATTTTTCATTATCCACTGGTCGGACATCCCCGCTTTATCCAATTCGGCTACAATGTGGCACATCAACTCTATATTGTGCGAACCACGAGCACGGTTATGCCGGATAGTGGATGCCATGCGGTTGGACAATTCCTTATCAATCACTACTACGGGCAACAAGCCGTTTTCACGCTGATAGATACGCTTGGAACTTCTCAATACACTATAACGATGATAGCCGTCCACCAAAATGTAGCGGTCTGTTTCGTTATCATAATAACATACGCAGGGCATCGTAAAGCCATCTTCCCAAATAGAAAGTTCCAGTAGTTTCATCTCGGGTGGCGCCACAATATTGGGATTATAATCATTCGCCACAATTTTCTCTACCGGCACAGCTTTTACAGAATATACCGGGCTTAGATTTTCACTCATAACATCATATTTTTGAATTGTTCCATTATTTTATCTCTCTTGTAAGCTTCTTCCTTATTCAAGGCAAAGCCCATGTATTTGCAAGCATGATCGTTCTTCAATATGCACACACACATTCTCTTGTAAGTTGGTATCTCACGGAATTCAGAGATATCAATATCATCCAGATAATCCATTTTCACCGGTTTCTTATTCGTTTTATAATTGGTGGTATTCACCACCTCCAGTGACACACCGGCTTTTAAGAGTTTCTGAATAGTCTCCTCACTGAGGCAGCCGCCCTTAGTGCGCCAGAATTCAATGCTGACGGTCAACTTCTTCAAATAATTACGCCGGGTATCTTCCGGCAATGTAGATAGCAGGAATTGCATGAACTCCTTCCAGGTATATCCTTTCGGCAAACGGACAGTCTGCCATCCCATGGCATGTGTTCCACCATAGATACCGGTGAAGTTCACTCCATTGACACGGCCTATCATCTTTCCCCAAGTGGAGGGATCGATTACTTTATAAAGGCGCAGACTCTCCTGGGCTTCGCAGAGAAAAGGACTTGCCACACGCTGACGCTCGATGTTTACACCAGCCTTATAGTATAAATCATATAAATGATTATAGTCCCAGCCGAATTTTCCATTGGCCGTCCAGATATCCGTCGTTTTCCAGTCATAAATAGGATAAGCATTGAAGATATCATTTCCGATTTTAGAGGTCCACCGGTAATTATGATACATTTGATATTTCCGGGCAAGATGAATGCTGCGCCAGCGATTGAAACTTTCCTGCGTACGAATACCTATTAGGAAACAGGAACGAACCGCATCCTTCTTTTCGTGCAGCCACTTGGCAAAATGCATCTGAAACTCATAATCCCACATCGCATCCGTGTAAAATGGAAAGTGCTCCACAGGCAAACTGCCTTTCGGCATCTTCCGCACCCATATATCACGCATCTCAGGGTCCCATGGACGCCAATAACTCTGATGCATGGATGTACAGGTAGTTACTTTGAAAGGAACGCAAACCCGATACACATCTACAATATCCTTATTGGCTTCCAAAATACGGTCCACATAATCAATAGTCATGCTATATTGAATTTCATAATCCATATGATAGACACAGAGTTTTCGTTTCAGGTTGTGCCGCCGGATATAGTCGATACATAAGTTCAGCAATACTCCGCTATCCTTTCCTCCTGAAAAAGAGACGCAAATATTATCAAACTGTTTAAAAATAATGTCTAACCGCTCTTCTGCCAACTCATATACATTCTTCTGAAGTTCTGCCATCTTTATTTCTCCTTATTCATTTTCACGTAGCGCTTCCACATTTTCTCTACAGAAAATCCCAGCTCCTGAAATGTTTTCTGGTGTTCAACAAACGTGACCGAACTTAATTGTTTGTCTTCATCCATGCTGGCTATTACTTTCTCTAAAAGAGCTTTCAACACCTCAGCATCATTTCCCTTTATATAATAGTTATTAATAACCACCTCCCGTTTCTTGTATTCCAGCGGCAGAAAACCAATCACTTCTTTCCCATCCACTGCAACAAACCATATAAAACTTTCCGATGTACGAAAAGGATAATTATAGTTCTGTTTCAACACTTCAGGATTCATAACCAAGGGAGCAACAAGTTGGTATAACCGTTTCTCCGTACCTTTCAACTCTACTATTTGTGTCATGGCCGATTAATTATTTATTATGGTTTGAGTTCATATTCCCAAATAAAATAGTGCAGACAAAATTAAATAAAAAAAGAATAAAGACAACTACGAACAAAAGAAAAAAAGATAAAATTATAAATAGAGAATAATATATCTCTTAAACTTGAGTATATATTCATAAAAAAGATTATCCGACACAAGCTTATAAATGCAGTTTCATAAAGTAATTCGGGAGGGGCATTTTAATAACACAACACATAAATTGGAAGAGAAAGTTTTCCCTCTTGAAAGCTTAACAAACATTGTAATTGATACAATTTTGGATAAAATTCATAAAAAGATGCCTGTTTTGATAGTTTCTGCCAGAAAATAACGCAAGAACTAAAAACTTTCCTACGCAACTAATGTTGTTATTGCACTAATTGGACGTACGTAAACAATTAACTATGAGAAAATTTATAAACATTATTTTTTTTTAGACATGAAAATTAAACAGTTATTATTAGTAGGAGTTGCAAGCATGGCATTATTTTCTTGCAGCGATAAAGACGATATTTCCGTTTCACAGGACGAAATAAAATCTCTTTCAGTATCATTAGGCGGTATCAAGACCAGAGCTTCTTCTCCATCGGATGTTGTAACAGCAGATGCCCCAAATGTAAGCAGTGTATTAATCAATCTGACTGACCTTAATGGAAAGATAATTACTTCCAAAACAGTTACAAAAGATGAAGTTCTTAATTCCGACTGGAATAAACTTACCGATCCGACAAAAGGATTAAAGTTTATAAACACACCCCAGTCTGTATCCAAAGTGTATATTTATGGTAATCCGGGAAATGCTGTAAACAACAATGTAGTCAACACCAAGCTGGTAAATCAGCAAGGTAGCGGTGTCCTCTATTATGGTATGGACGACGACTTGAAACCAATCATGAATGAGCCTATCAATCCTACCCCTACATCCGGAAAAACGTATACGGCGCAGGTGACCATCGCTCCTATCGTAGCTCGTATGCAAATAACCAAGATCTCGTTCAAGAATTCAGGCAGTTTCGACTTCACCCGAAACATTGACGGAGCAGATAAAAAAGCAACTATTACCTGGACAGGCTTTACCGGGAACGTTAAAGGACTTTATATGAATAACTTCTATAATACTTATAACAATCCGGGAACTCTGAACGATTTACTTCTCAACTCTACTTTCGAGGGACATATCCAGAATGGTATGTGGACATTTGACACGAATCCTATCATAGATGCAGCTCCGTTTGCCAGCTACATCATATATAATCAGGATGGCACTTATGGTAATCTGCCATTGGACTTGGCAGGCAAATGTTACGCTTTCAACTTTTTCCCCGGAACTGCTGTACCTCAACTGCATTTAGACCTCTCTGATTTGAATATCACCGGTCTCCAGTCAAGCGATACAGAAGTGTTTAATCCCGATTTAGCAAGCGGTTCACGTTTTGCCAACCTGACTAAATTCTATAAGGAAATAAACACAGTGATGACAGCCGCCGACTTCAAACCCGGTACACTTTACAACATGGAGATAGAGTTAATACCGATGCTGGATAATGATCTAGGAAATGTACAATATAATGTGCTGGTACATGTTACGGTTGCCCCGTGGAATGAACAAACAATCACTCCGGGATTTGATCTGGAACAATAGTCCAGGCATCATCAAAACAAAGAACATGAAAAAGGCAATAATTCTATACACCCTGTTACTGGTGACAGTAACAGGATGTATAAAAGAAAACCTTGATGATTGTGAAACGACATTGTACTTCAGTTATTTGGGTGATGAAGTCAAAGAAATCTTCCCCCAGAAAATAGAAAAGGTAGATATGTATATATATAATCAGAATAATGTATGCATACAAAAGACTGTTCTGAACCGGAAAGAACTCAACCGCCAGCGCGGCACTACCTTGAACCTGCCCAGCGGTCAATATCATATAGTATGTTGGGGAAATTCTCTCAGCGATACAAAAATAAATGATAGTTCCACCTTGCAAAACAGCATTGTCGGAGCACCTCATTATTTTACCAAAGAAGTGATATCGACTAACGACAGTCTATATTTTGGAGAAAGAGAAATCACAATCGTCAATGAAGGTTATAAGGTTGATACCGTCTTTTTCAGCAGTGCGCATATAAAAATGCAAATCGAGCTGGAAGGATTGGATATCGGCAGTACACGTGCGGCAGTTTCGCCCATCAGTATAGAAATGGGGAACCTGAGTTCGTCAGTGGACTTCACCAAAACGTTTTCGAATGAACGCGTCTCTTATTTCCCGTTAGTCAACTTTGATTCCGGCATACAAAAGTACGGAGCAAAGTTCAACGTGTTACGATTTAATGATGAAAATGAAGTGTATCTGCGATTGCATGACAATCAATCCAATACGGAACTGTACACCATGCAACTGAAGGACTTCATGAAAGAAAATAACATTACTGTAGATGGCATCAATGAAGCTACGGTTGGTATCCGTATCCGTTTCAATGGAACCACCATCACGGTAAAGCCCTGGAACGAAGAAGTGATCAGACCGGGGTTATAACCCCTAACGTATATGAAGCTAAAAATAAAATATCGGTTCTATTTGCTGTTGTTCATCACGGCACTTTCACTGTATTCTTGCAGTGAAAATGAAGTGCCTGCATCAGACACAACCAACGATCAGGCCCGGTTAAGTTTTCTAATCAAGACAACCTCGACCGATAAATCCCTGATTAGCGGAGATGAAGGCAGTTTTTCCAGTCTGGCACTTTATATATTCAATAAGGCAGACCAACACTGTGAATATTCCGAGCTGATTCCAGAGTTCACTCCGGAAAAGTTACAGGAATTTTCACGCTCGGTCAATGTATCTCCGCAAACGAAAATAATCTATGCAATAGCTAATTACAATGATCCGGACAAAGTTTTTTCTATTCCTGTTACTGCAGGACTCACCTTGCAGCAATTGGAAAATCTGACCGTATCCAGCAGTGCTTTTAGCGACAGCAATCTTCTGATGATCGGGAAACAGGAAGTTGAAATCAATAGTGAGTACGTTGCTGCGGAAGTTCCGATGGAACGGCTGGCGGCACGAATGGACATCTATATGTTCAAGAACCGGGAATTGGAAAGTTCGGATGTAGTTGTAACCTCCATCAAGTTGATGAACCAGGTGCTCAATACCAACTGCGTCCTGGAAGATGCAACGATGCCCGCACCTGTGAACCTGAGAAATGCGGTTCAATTAATCCTTGGCGGGGATGCTTTGCAACTCATGCCATCTGATTTATCAGAAGTCACACCGGACAAGGCACATGCTTCATTCTATACATACCGGAATATGGTCCCTAACGGCAAACAGGATGATAATACTCCTTACCTTCTTATAACCGCACTATTCAATGGAACAAGTTATACGTATAGGGGGTATCTGACAGACCAAGGCCAGACGACGAACAAGTATAGCTTGTTGCACAATACGGTATATCGTGTCATCGCCATGCTCGACCATCCGGACAACCAGCTGATTATTAAGACAACTCCTTATCCTTGGGAGGTTGCCTACTCAGAAATCGGCCAGGTGATAACGGATTCCGATTATCAGTTGCAACCCTACAACGGGAATGACGCCGGAGCTACCACGGGAATTGTACAATTCCCCTATATATTGAATGGAGAAGCCCGGAATGAAACCTCGTATGCCAGTTATAACTTTAGTCTGACTGCACCCGCCGGTGCCGTATGGACAGCCACACTGACCAATGGTCTGGACTTTACTTTCGGCACAAATGGTTCTGTGAATGGTAGCCAGGCAGTTTCTAAAGGGATAAGCCGTAGTGAACCATACGAAATAAAAATCGGAGCCGGCAAACCCTGGAACGGTACTTCCAAAAGCACCTATTTCTATATTACGGTAGAGGGTGTCAAACTCAAAATCAATCCGATACAAAGCAGTGGTAACCGTACATTTCCGGGTAGCAATGACACGGACATCTTAATCCGTCAAACTGAATATAAATAGAATGAATTATGAAACGAAATAAACTATATATCATCCCGTTGATACTCTCATTATTCTGGGGGCTCACCTCGTGCGAGAATGATTCTCCGATAGAGCCAACGGGCATAAAACCGGCAGGCGGGATTACACTGAAACTATCTATGCCGCGTCCCGCCACCTCACGCGCTACAGAAGAGCCGGGAGAAGAAGCACTTAATGAAAACACGATAAAAACACTGGATGTTTTCATTTATCAGGAAGGGGCAGACGAATGTTTGTTCTACCAGCATTTTGCGCTATCCCCCGAACTGACCGGAACGGGAGAACATATTGACACATTGGACGTGGCACAAGAGAGATTCGGTTTGAATATCAATCATACTATTTATGTTGTAGCCAACAATAGTACGGTCATTCCATCCGGCGATCTATCACTGACAGCACTGAAAGCACTTGCCGCCTCTCCTCTGGACGCAGACAAAAAGCAAGAAACTTTTGTAATGGACGGAAAGTATACAATGATATTGAATGACGGAATCGTTGTCAACAAAGAGGTTCCCATTATACTCAGACGCGCTGCCGCAAAAATCAGAATCAACCTGAACTACGTAAACGGTTTTTCACCTATGGATGGCGAGACACCCTCCAAGAAGATTGTGAACTATGCCGTCAACGGATCCTCCATATCCGAAGGGAATATCAGTACCCCCGATTTGCAAAGTATGAATACATTTACGGAGCTAAATACAGGTGCGGGTTATAACGGTCGGATTATCCTTTATTCGTATGCCAACGACTGGACAAACGATCCGGGTAAAGAGACCTATGTACTCATCAACGTACCTGTAAAGGATGCAGACAACAATACCAGTACCCAGAATTATTATAAAATCCCCGTAAACTACCGTTTGCCGGACGGAAGCACAGACCAGGCAGAAAGTATTTACAAGCTGGAACGCAACCACCTGTACGACATCCTCGTGAACATAGACCAGAAAGGAGATACAGACCCTCATTCTGCGGTTCAGCTAAACGCCAGTTACACCATACAGGACTGGACTACTCACGAAGTATTGGTTTCCGTTGAAGGCATAAACTTCATCTATGTGAAAGATACGAAAATTTCAATGCCCAACAGCACCCAGTTCACAACTACTTTCCAGTCATCCACACCGGATGTGGAAATCAAAAAGATTACTGTAAACGGGGTATCAGTCGACAATGGAGGCAAAGAAATAAACATCGTGGCTACCCCGAATGCCAAGTCAGGAACAATCACCATCACAAGTCCCCTGCCGGAAAACTTTCTGGCTAAAGAAGTCACTTTCCTGGTGCAGAATGGTGCCAATCTCAGTCAAGCGGTCACCGTATCCCAATACCCGGCTTTGTATATCGGTTCCGACACCTCAGCCGATGCCCCCGGAGGAAGCCAGGGACAGAACAATACGAAAATGTATATCATGAACTCCTTTGTAGCCGACTTTTCCACCCTTCCCAACCCGGACGAGTTTGATGAAGACTTCGGCAGCGGTTATTCCCACTATGCAGCCAATCCTGCATTAGGGGCATCGTATGCCAGCTACATACGTGACAATGCCGTACTTGGCTACCCATTGGTAGACAGCGAACATGCCACCATAGATACGGAAGAAAATAACCGGAGAGTTTCTCCGAATTTCATGCTTGCCTCGCAACATGGAACAACAACGGCCGATTCATACTCGGCATCCAGACTCAAATGCCGGGACTATGTAGAACGTGATGCCACTACCGGCGAAACATACTCCGACTGGCGAATGCCTACACAGGCAGAACTTTATATGATAGATATCTTGCAAAACATTAAGGTATGCGAGGTCAAGGGGATTCTTGAAGGAAACTACTATTGGAGTTCAAACGCCGATAGCGCCATCAACTTTATGGATCCGCGCGTGGGACAAGGCGGAAAGTACAGTCCCATAAATGCATCCGTGCGATGTGTCCGCGATGTCCGGTAACAATATGGATTAAAACTTAGAAACGTATGAAACGATTAACCTACCTTATAGCACTCTTCAGTCTTCTTCTTGCTTCATGCACGGACGAAGGCCAATTCGATAATCCACCGGCTGAAAGCAGCAAAACCGCTTTCCAGTTTTCGGTAAATATGCCTGATTTCCAATCAGTCCGCACCCGTGCCGCCATTGACGAAAATGCAGTTAACGACCTGTGGCTAATGACATTCGATGCCAAAGGCCTCTTCATCGGACGTGCACACGCCTCCCTACTGACCAGCAACAGCAACGGAACCGGAACATTCCGGGCTGACATACCCGACAATACGAAAATCATCCATCTCATTGCCAACTATGACCAATGGGACAGCTTCGACGAACGTGCAGCCCAGCAAAAGGATGAAAGAGAAATCATCCCTTCACTGACCAGCAATAAACTCGTATTCTGGGGCAGACAAGCCCTTTCTTCGCCCGGCGACACTCCCAACATCACACTTTACCGCAACCTGGCAAAAGTAACGGTTGAGAACACAACCGCTAATTTCGAGGTTACAGGATATGCCCTTTGCAACTATACAACCAGTGGAACTGTGGCTCCGTTCAATCCGGATGCTTCCCCCACTCCATTCGTACTGATAGACGGTAAGCCCACCTTGCCGCGTGGCACTGTGTCCAAAGCAGAGCAGAACGCTGCCGACTGCAACATGGAATCCAAGTATATGTTCGAGTACGAGAACTACTCCAATAACCAGACATATATCATCATCAAAGGAAAGCTGCAAGGAAAAACAGAAGAATTATATTACAAGATACAACTTCTTGACACCGACAAGAAGCCCTATCCTATCATGAGAAATTATCACTATAAAGTGGTAATCAAGTCCTTCAGCGAAAGTGCTAACGGAAGTACGGCTTTTGACGATGCCAAAACATCCGAACCTTCCAATAATATCTATGCTGAGATTTTCAAGGAATCTCCTTCCATCTCAGACAATAACAATAATGTGCTGGCGGTGAGCAGGCTGCATTTCCTGTTCACAAAGGAAGGGACTCTGAATGTATCAGCACAATACACGGCTAATGGCGTGACCGATAATTCAAAAATCAGCGTTTCCATAGCAGAAGACCAGGGCAGCATACTTCACAATCTGAAATATGACGGCAACGGCACCATCACCGCCGATGTATCCCGCATCATTGCAGGGCAGTACGAAGCAACAATCACCGTCAAAGCCGGAGTATTGTCACGTACAGTCACGGTTATATCCAGTGCATTGTATCAATTCGATCCTGCCGGTTTGTCACCGGAAATATACACCGCACGCGACCAGGATGTAACATTGAGCTTCACCATACCTGCCGCAATACCTTATTATTTATATCCGTTAAAGTGTACCATCACGACGGGTAACCTGTACCCGGTAGAACCCAACAAAAATCTGCAAATAGAATATGCAGATGGTGGGTACCAGTATGTTTATTGGGCAACCAGCCCCGGAACGAAAACATTGAATTTCCGTACCAGTCTTGAAAACAGCGATGAGACAGTTCTGATTGCCAATGAAATCTTCCAGACCAAAAGTGTAGAAGTGAAATCACGGCAATTTACCAATGTGTCCATAAACAGCAACAATTTAGTCAACTACGGTGTGAACAATACGGCAAGCCTGATGTTTGCCATTCCATCATATCCGGATTATCCGGCCACATACCCACTGACGGTGTTCGTTGCAACGGAAAACCTGCAAACCACCCAAAGCGGATGGACGGCAGTAACCGGCGGCTATCAGCATACTTACACTTCACAACCTTCGGGACTTCAAACGGTGACATTCACTACCAAGAAAGCCAACAGTAGTGAGAAAGTGGTTATTTCCGCTCCCGGATTCAGTCCTACGACTATCGGCTTTGATAATATCCTGGCACAATCAGTTACCATTAACAATACGATACAGGTATATCAAAACGGTGGACTGCTCAATATTCCACGTTATGCCGTAACCTCCTCGGATACCAATATCGCATCCGGTTTTACTGCAAGCCGAACGAGCACTTATTCAATAACATTATATGCCGGTGCCAAAACAACCGATGTGGTCACCTTCACTTTGAGAAATTATGGCTACTCCGCCATCTACAAGATAGAAGAGCTACTACAAAGTCCGGCCATCGTTTTACAATAATAAATGAATGAAATATATGAAAACTATTAAATTTCTCTTATTGACAGCCCTGATACTCACATACACCATCAGTACGTACGGACAGGACAAAAGCCACTACATGCCCAGATTCGCAATAAAAACAAACGCATTATATTGGGCTACCACTACCGCTAACCTCGGATTTGAGGTCGGACTCTCCAAGAAACTAACTCTTGATATATCCGGCAACTATAATCCCTGGAAATTTTCTGATCACCGACAGATCAAGCACTGGTTGGTGCAACCGGAACTCCGCTATTGGTTGTGTGAGCGCTTCTACGGACATTTCTTTGGTGTACATGCCCATTATGCAGAGGCCAATATAAGCAATCTGAATATACTGGGGTTAGGCCACGAGCGCTATCAAGGCAACATCTACGGTGCCGGCATCTCTTACGGTTACCAATGGATACTGAACAAACACTGGAGCATGGAAGCCGAGATCGGTGTAGGTTATGCCCGCATTGATTACGATAAATACAACTGTGGCAAATGCGGAACCAAACTTGGAGACGGGCATAAGAATTACGTCGGCCCCACCAAAGTAGCACTAAACATTATATACGTCATAAAATAACAATAGTCATGAAAAAGAAACTAATATACTTCGTCCTGTGTCTCATCGCCACACTTCCGGTCAGTGCACAGAAATTCTATAAAGATGCCATCGACATTACGAATGCCTCCTTATGGCAACAGGGAGAATCGCTCTATATAAACATACAGATCGATATGCGAAATCTGAAAGTCAACAACGACCGTACCCTGACGCTTACTCCCGTACTGACAGGTTCCGACAATAATGTTGCACTGCCGGAAATCGTCATCAACGGACGTAGAAGACAGAAAGCCTATTTGCGCGCCATGGCTTTGGATAAAACCACCAATATGGAGATACCTTATAATACCAACGAGGTACTGAACTATACGCAAGTCATTCCCTACGAACCGTGGATGGAGAATGCTTATCTGAATCTGGAAGAAAATTTATGTGGCTGTGGCGGTCATCAGGAAGTGCTGGCACAAGAAATGATCACAAATGAAGTTTCTACAGAAACCAAGCGCCTGGCAGCCCTGCTCCCCACTCCTTCTTTTATTCAGCCGAAAGCTGAAATCGTGAAAGCACGTAGTGAACAATACGAAGCCCATCTCGACTTCCCGGTTGGTAAATCTGTTATCCTACCCGATTTTATGAATAATCAGACCGAGTTACAAAATATCCGTAACATGTTCAATAAGATACACGGTGATAAGAAACTGACCATAACCAATGTTTATATAGAAGGATTCGCATCACCGGAAGGTTCGCTGCAACTGAATGAGCAACTCTCCCAAAACCGTGCCGAAGCGTTGAAAAAGTATCTGTCTGCTCACAAACAGATTCCCGCCCAACTCTATAAAATCTCCTTCGGAGGTGAAAACTGGGACGGACTGGTCAAAGCCCTTGAAACTTCCAGCCTGAAAGAGAAAACAGAAATTCTCAACATCATCCGTAACACCAGCGACATTGCCCGCCGGAAAGAGCAAATCAAACAGTTAGGTGGTGGCGCCCCCTATCGCATTATGCTGAAAGAACTGTACCCTGCGCTCCGTAAGGTGAATTGCCGCATCGACTACACCATCGCCAACTTCAAAGTGGACGAAGGGAGAGAAATCATCAAGACGCAGCCTCAATACCTCAGTCTGAACGAAATGTATTTGGTGGCCAACAGCTATCCGAAAGGCAGTGACGACTTTATCAATGTTTTCGATATTGCCGTGCGTATGTATCCTGATGACGCGGTTGCCAACCTCAATGCCGCCGCCGTAGCATTGTCTAAAAAAGACCTTTCCAGTGCAAAGAAGTATCTGGATAAATCTGACAAACAAACAGCCGAGTATGCCAATAATAGTGGTGTCTATTATCTGCTGACGGGTGACATGGCACAAGCCATTTCTGAATTCACTAAAGCCGACCGGAACGGCAATGAAGATGCTCGACACAATCTGGCGGAAATAGAAAAGGTGGTGAAGATGAAAAAGTAATAAGCTACTAAACAAAGAAAACAAAATGCATATAAGTATGAAAACATTACATACAAAGAATAAGGTAGGCCTTATATAAAGTTTGTTCATCCCTCTCAGAAGTACTTATAAGGCAGTTTATACAAGGCTACACCCTTTTTCCCGGATGGCTACACCTTTGCAGAGTGATGGCTACACCATCCGGGGGAAAGGGTGTAGCCTTGTATAAAGAATGGTTAGTGCAGTAGAAGTTAATGACTGTTATTTTGACATATGGAAGGCGATCAACCAGAGAAACGTGCAGGAGAATCCGATATGAATTATCCGGTTCTCTATTTGCTGGATGGCGATGTGTTCTTCCACTCCGTAGCAGAGTACTCTTTGTTACGATCTCTTTTATACTGTTAATAATCCGAATAGTTTAACCACTACCAAAAACCGTAATGTCGATTTTTTTGTTTTAACAATGAGGGAATAAGTTTTGCCCGAATCCTAAAACCGAGTAAAATTGATTATCATGAGAAAAGAAGTTTCTGAAGTATTTGCAAAAGAGCAATCTAATGATTGCTGTATTAATCTGTATCTGGAAGAATGTGGCTGGTGTGCCTACGAAGTATCAGCTTATCTGCTAATGAACCTTTTAGGAGGCAAATGTATTGTCGAAAAAATAGAGAAATGCGGATTGATGCTAGTCCGCGCATTTCTGAATATAGACTTATTGGGGGGCATTAACTATGGTGAATACCGCTACGCCGGTCTGAATTCCTACAACCTGCAATTGATAGGGACAAATAAAGTCGATAAGAGTTCATTTATTCACTGGAAAAAAAATATATAGGGCGTAACAAGCATTTTAAATGATATAGAAAAAGCTCCGCAGACTGATTTGCGGAGCTTTATTTTTATGCACCTATTTAGCTAATATTCTATTGCCAAACGCATAATCTTATTTCTTCATGCCCGCCTTAAACATTATATAAGTAAATGCATCTCCTGAACGGACGAATATCCCATAATCCCCATAAGGGCCGGAAATCTGATTGATACTTTTCAGCAACGCAATCTTTAATTTCCCGTTTACGAATTGTATATCAAATGAATCTTTCTCATCATCCAGGTAAGCACTAAAGTGTAATTCTGCATCTTTCGGTAATGCATATTCTATCTGATCTCCGACATTATCCACATTTCCGATAACGGTTTCAAATTCGGGTAAACCATTTGTTTCCGGATAGGCCAATACAAATTTCAGTGTCGCTCCGGTTGTAGCCCCATCCACTGTTATGGGGGAGACAACATAGGCTTTGTAATAGCCTGAACCAATCAGTACGGCTCTCTCTCCCGAAGGAAAATCCAAGAGAACATCTTTATCATATATATGATATAAATGTCCGGGGACGACAGCTATTTCTTTAGCAAGGTTATCCAATGAAAGTTTCACGGGTGCTCCAAGTCCGGAAGTCGCTCCCACATCGGCAATATAACAAGTAGAGGTCTTAAAGTTATTTGAGTTATTGATATATACATCTGATGCGCCCAGCAAGGTTTTCCCATTTCCTTCATTCATCATGTTTAGCATAACGCTTCCTTCCGGGTCTTTGTTATCATCATCATCACCACAGCTTACAAAGCCGATTGAACAGAGGAATAGTAGTATTCCGAATAATTGTTTTGTTTTCATAACTGACTAAAATTAATTATATAGTTTAAGTTTCGCCTTTTGTTTTGCGGCAAAAGTAATATTTTAATAGATAGGATTGCTAATATACATGATAATTAACACGCCAATCATCAAACAAACTACAGCCTCATATGCAAGATGGGATAATCCTTACCTTCTCCATCCAATTCTGATCTTCCCACGATGTTGAATCCCATATATTCGTAAAAACCAACCGCTTGAATGTTTTGCTCGTTCACATCGACTTTAGTCACCTGCAAGTTAGCTACCGCATACGCTATCAGTTGTTTTCCGATTCCTGCACCCCGGCAATCGTTATCAACAAATAGCATTTCGAGGTTGCCATCTGCAATTCCCATAAATCCAACCAAATCTCCCGCTTGTTCAAACCCTAACAACGTAACATATTGAAAATATACAGGAAGTTGTTTCTTGAAATATAAAAAGTCCTCTTCTTTTAGGAAATCATGTGTATTCAGCACTGCACTCTCCCAAATCTCTATCAAGCGCGGATAATCCGTTTCTTTAATTTCTCTAATCATAATGTAAAGTTAGAATGGTTAAGCCCGGAATAAAAAAATAAAACCTAAATAAGAACTTCAGGGATAATTCAGTTTCAAAGTTCCGTACTGCATAAAAAAAAGCCTTTGATTATACTGATAATCAAAGGCTTTTTTCATATTTATTCTCTCTTTAAGCGGTGCGTACGGGACTCGAACCCGTGACCCCATGCGTGACAGGCATGTATTCTAACCAACTGAACTAACGCACCATTATTTCATTTTTCATTTACTATCTCTCTCGATTGCGGTTGCAAAGGTAGACATTTCTTTGAAATCTGCAATAGCTTGAAAGAAATATTTTTCATCTTTTTTAAAGTGGGCTTGATTATAAGATATTTATATTACCTTTGTGTGACGAAAAAAATTCGAGTAACAAATCAAAATGAACTAAAAGCGAGAAAAACCATGAGAAATACTCCTATTGAACGTAGACTGATTGACGAAACCATCGAAGCATTTCAGATTGCAGACTTTGGAAAAGCAACCATACGTGAAGTAAAAGCCATCGCCGCCAAAGCAGAAACAGAGTCGGGCGTGGAATTCATTAAAATGGAAATGGGCGTACCGGGACTTCCGGCTTCGGCTGTAGGCGTGAAAGCCGAGATAGAAGCCCTGCAAAATGGCATTGCCAGCCTTTACCCCGACATCAATGGCCTGCCTGCGCTGAAAGAAGAAGCCTCACGCTTCATCAAAGCCTTTATCAATGTTGACCTGAAACCGGAAGGCTGTGTACCTGTCACCGGCTCCATGCAGGGAACTTTCGCCTCCTTCCTCACATGTAGCCAATGCGATGAAAAGAAGGATACGATATTATTCATCGACCCGGGGTTCCCCGTACAAAAACAGCAGTTGGTAGTGATGGGGCAAAAGTTTGAGACCTTCGATGTTTATGACTATCGTGGCGACAAACTGAAAGAGAAACTGGAAAGCTACCTCTCGAAAGGCAATATCTCCGCCATTGTCTATTCAAATCCGAATAACCCCAGTTGGATCTGTCTGAAAGAAGAAGAACTGCACATCATCGGAGAACTTGCTACGCAATATGACGTTATCGTTTTAGAAGACCTGGCCTATTTTGCCATGGACTTCCGCCAGGATTTAAGCAAACCGTTTGAGGCACCTTTCCAACCCTCAGTAGCACATTATACAGACAACTATGTATTGCTTATTTCCGGCTCCAAAGCATTCAGTTATGCCGGACAACGCATCGGGGTAAGCTGCATTTCCGATAAACTGTATCACCGCTCCTACCCCGGCCTGACGAAACGTTACGGCGGCGGTACATTCGGTACGGTATTCATCCATCGTGTGCTCTACGCTCTTTCATCCGGCACAAGCCACTCTGCACAATATGCCCTTGCCGCCATGCTGAAAGCAGCCAGCGACGGACAATACAATTTCCTGAATGAAGTGAAAATATACGGTGAACGTGCCCACAAGCTGAAAGAGATTTTCATGCGCCACGGTTTCCATTTAGTATATGATAATGATCTGGGCAATCCCGTTGCCGACGGTTTCTATTTTACCATCGGATATCCGGGCATGACCAGCGGCGAACTTGCCAAAGAACTCATGTATTACGGTGTCAGTGCCATTTCACTGATCACCACCGGCAGCCACCAGGAAGGTCTGCGTGCCTGCACCTCTTTCATCCAGGATCACCAATACGCACAGTTAGACGAGCGTATGGCAATCTTTGCTGAAAACCATCCGGTATAAAAATCTACCAGTTACTGCCGGTATCCCACCACAAACGGGTACCGGCATTATCTTCTCCACCCAGAGCTTTCACCAATGCCTGATACTGCTCCGGATTCTCCGTTTGCAAACCGCCGGGGAAATTCAAACGGCGTATCATAGTCTCCGTATCTACACACCCATCCTTACTATGATTGAAGCGCACGGGGAAAAGTCGCGGATAACCAGTCCTGCGCTGCTCCGCCCAAGCCTCACAGCCTTCGGGAAACATGGCAATCCACTTTTGCGTGATAATCTTCTCCAGCTTCATTTCACGGTCAGCCGTTTCTATCCATTTCGGAGATACTTTGCAACGAGCCTCTATATTATTCTCCGAATCGTATGTATCCACAAAGTCAGCAGGCAGTTTATCACTATTCAGATAACTCTCACTCTGCATGATGCCATGCTGATGCAAAGAAGAAGTAACTCCTTTCTCATAGCAAACACCTGCCGATTCTCCCGTCCAGTTACGCAAAGCAGCCTCCGCCCGCAGAAACCAAACTTCCGCAGCAGTCATGAGAACCGCATCTGTCGCCTGAGTGACTTTCAGTTTCGACATCTCCAGATAATTATTGTGAGAGAAACAAGTTCCCTGGCGGATTCCATGATATTCGCCCTTAAACGCTGCATCCTGGCACGTTGCAAAGTAGATACTACGCCTCGGATCGTCATATCCATTCATTATTGATTCCATCGGAGCACTCATAAAAGTCTCGTTCCACACCAGATTAAGCTCACCCAGCGGATTGGTATATCCTCCCTGGGTAGAAACAGCTACCGGCTCATTTTCCGCTTCCAGCACTCCATATTCATTATTAAAGGCTTTCAGGAATTCAGTACGGGCCTTTTCCTCATCAACCGTCGCAATTCTCACGGCAAGCCTCATTCTCAGAGAATTGGCGAACTTTATCCACGAGGTATATGCACCGTCCATCAGAATGTCAAAACGTGAAAACTCGGCAGCTTCCGGGTTCGACTTCACATAATCGGTAAGTGTGGCCACCGCCGTATCCAGCTCACAGAAGAACTCTTTATAGACCTCCTCCTGGGTATCGGGCATATACTTCGCATCGGCATCCGCAAACCGGGTGTACACGATAGGACCGTAATAGTCCGTAACCCGGTGCATCACTTCCACTTTCAGCACTTTAGTCACTCCAAAGAAACCCGGATGCTGGTCACGGGTTGCATTCTCCGACTGATATATCTGCGGAAAGATATAGGAATAAGTATGTCCCCACATCGCACTGTTCCAGCCATCCTGCAAGTTATAGTCCGAATTATGGCTACCTCCGTTCAGCGGCTTGCCATCGTGCATATATCCGCTGTACATATCCGCATTCAGATTCTGCGTCAGCTGGAAAGGCCAGTTTTTACCTTTTCCATAATCATAATTGAAATAAATGCCTTGCTGGATGATTCCCAGGCGGATGCCATGCTCATTATAATCTATCTGCAAATCATCATCCGTCACTCCGGATTTATCCGTATTGATATCTTTGAAATCGCCCGTACACGAAGCAAAGGCCAACAACGCACCTAATATCCAAGCCTGTCTTTTCATTCCTGTTTCCTCCTCACCTGTTTAAAATTCACACTTCAATGAAAAGCCCCAACTACGGGTCGTAGGCATTCCGTACACATCGATTCCCTGATTATCATTGCCGGTAGACAATACCAGATCAGGATCAAAAGGAGCTTTCTTATAAAAGAAGAACAAATTACGGGCAATAAATGACACCTGCACTTTTTTCAAGACTTTCGATTTCTCCATCCAGGAGGCAGGCAACTGATAGGATAATGAAAGTTCTCTCAGCCGGATGTTCGTGGCGTCATACATATAATATTCCGTCGTTCCGGCACGTCCGCCCACTATCTTATAGAATCCTTTCACATTATCTATCCTTTGCCCTTCAAGCATCACATATCCTTTGTCACGAGCTTTGGCTGTCACCTCCGACACGCCATACAGATCCATGTCCGCCTGTGTCTGCGAGAGCACTTCACCACCATAACGACAATCAACCAGAAAATAGAGTGAGAGGTCTTTGTAAGAAAGTGTATGGTTCCATCCCATCTGGAACTTCGGATTAGAATTTCCCACCTTCACCGTATTTCCGTCACCTATTATCTTCGGCAGTCCTGCATTGCTTCCTTCCGTCTCATAAATGATGTTTCCGGATGCATCTCTTTCAAACGCTTTTCCGTATATATCGCCTATCGAACCGCCTTTCACCAATTTCATGGCATAGCTGGAAGAAAAGCTGGTAGGGCCGTAGACAAATTCTTTCAGTTCCTCGTGCAGAGAGATAATCTTGTTCCTGTTGGAGGCAATATTAAGAGTAGTACTCCACATGAAGTTCTTTTTCATCACAGGGGTTGCATCCAAAGCTATTTCCCATCCCACATTCTGGATATTACCCGCGTTCACATAGCGGTAAGCATATTTATCGCCCGCCAACGTAGGCAATTTGAAGAACTGATTTCGGGTATTTGTTTTATAAAAAGTCAAATTGAAGCCGATGCGGCTATTCAGAAAGCGTGCCTCGGCACCCGCCTCCCACGAATAAGTCATTTCGGGTTCCATATCCTTAAAAGGAGCCGCATCATTCGCCAGAAATTCACCACCGGCAGTGATATGCGAAGAAGAATTCGTGATGAACATCGGAATATCATTTCCCACCAAACTGTATGCGGCACGCACCTTGGCATACGAAACCCACTCCGGCAACTTGAGCAGACGGCTCAATATCAGCGAAGTACCCACCGAAGGATAAAAGAAACCACTTTTCTCATGCGACGTATATGCCAGTGTAGATGCCCAGTCATTACGTGCCGACAAGTCAATGTAAGCGCTTTCCTTATATCCCACCTGCACCGTACCGAACACTGACTGCAACTGCCGTTGCGCATCTATCTTCTGGTCCAGACTTGCCGAACCGTTCATTAGTATGTTTGCCAGATTAAATACATTGGCATACTTCAAGGAAGCCGTCTTCGAATCGTAACGGGTGGAATTCACCGTCTTATCATTGATACTGCCACCCAGCGCACCGCTTACGGAGTAATCTCCCCACTGCTTCTTCATCATAAGCAGCAAGTCGCCATAAAACTGTATTTCCTGGTAATCCATCTCCACGTAGCGCCCATTGGCACCAGCCAGAGCCGGAGCTGTAGACGCATAAAACTGCTGGCGTACCTTATCGTCAATACAATCCACATTGCCACGGGCCTGCACCGTCAGCCAGTCATTCACTTTCAGATTGGCCGACAGAGAAACAATGGCATGCATACGCACATCCTTACTTTGTATGCGATTGGTTATCCAATAAGGATTCTGCTCGAAGTCTTCGTAAGATGTATGCCAGTTCTGTACATTCAGATTTCTGCTCTCATCATACACCTCAAAATTATCTTTATAGTACGACAAATCTTCTCCACGTGGGAAACGGTATAGCCCCACCAATGGGTTCATATAAAATCCCCCCACAGTCGGTTTGTTTTTGGTAACCTGACGCATCAGATTTACATTGCCGTCCAGTTTCAGGCGGTCATCAAACATCACGGAAGTCTCCCTGAGCGTTATGTTATGCTTGGACAGGCGGTTCTTGTCGATAATTCCATGCCCTGTGGTATTGGCATACGAAAAATAATTCTGCAACTTCTCATTACCATGGCTCACAGATACGGAAGTGATGGAAGTCATTCCGGTGGAAAAGAAATCTTTCAGATTATCATACTTCGGCAAATCTTTCCGTTCGCCCCAGCTGTCCACGCCGTCACTCACGCCGTAGCGGTTCTGCATTTCGGGCAGAGACATTGCATTATCAAACATCAGGCTGGTAGAGAATGAGATGCTCCGCTGTCCCTGCGATTTGCCTTTCTTGGTCGTAATCAATATCACACCATTGGCTGCCTGGCTTCCATAAAGCGCCGCCGCAGGAGCACCTTTCAGAATACTGATACTTTCTATGTCCTCCGAGTTCAGTCCGGAGATTCCGTCCCCACCATCGCGGTTACCCGCATTGGCCGTTCCGCCAATGGCACTGAAAGCCTGTTCCGAAGTCGAATTCAGCATAGGCACACCGTCAATCACATAAAGAGGCTGATTATCACTGGCCACCGAACGGATGCCACGAATACTCACCTTGGCAGACGCTCCCACCCCTGATGAAACCTGGTTAATCTGCACTCCGGCAGCTTTTCCGGTGAGCGAAGTAATCAGATTGGGCATTTTCACCCGGTTTAAGTCTTCATTCTTTATCTGGCTTGTGGCATAAGAGAGAGAATGCTCCTTCTTTTCAATGCCCAATGCGGTCACAATCACTTTATCCAGTTCCACCGCATCTTCCGCCAGCACAATGTCCAGATAGGCATGTCCTTTCACGCTTATCTCCTCTGTCTTATATCCCATAAAGGAGAATTGCAACACGGCGTCATCCGCTACTGTCAGTTCAAACTGACCGTCGACATTCGTAGCCACCCCGTTGGAAGTGCCTTTCTCTAAGACAGTGGCGCCCGGCAAAGGGACGCCTTGTTCATCCAAAACACGCCCGGTAATCTTTTTCTGGGCAGAGGCCATTCTAAACCTTTCATTTGCATCTTCTACAGAAAAAGCATAGCTGGAACCAGTATATGAAAAAAAACAACTTAGAATCAATAAATATATATAAGTATGACTAGTTAGCTTCATAAAATACAATAAAGAAATTATATCTGGCAAATGTAGCCAATTTCTTTTGAATAAAAACCTGTTATATAACACAAAAACAAAATCAATCAGTGAAAAAAGAGAAATAATATTTGTTTTTCGAGGATTTGTCTGTATATTAGGGGCATGGATACTAATGCAGATATATTTAAAATAGAAACCAACCACGTAGTGCCTTCACGCGGAAAGGTGTTAATATCTGAACCATTCCTCTATGATGAGATGTTCGGACGCTCTGTTATATTGCTGGTAGACCACACCATGGACGGAACAATGGGGCTGGTGTTGAACAAGCCTCTCACGCTATGCCTCAATGATGTTCTGAAAGAATTCAAAGACGTGGACGACATACCTATATATAAAGGTGGCCCGTTAAGCACAGACACACTGTTTTACCTCCACACCCTGAAAGATATAGAAGACTCATTACAGATAGGCAAAGGTTTCTATCTGAACGGGGACTTCGAAGCGATTCGCCGTTATATCCTGCAAGGTAATGAAATCAGCGGTAAAATACGTTTCTTTCTGGGGTATTCCGGTTGGGAACACGATCAGCTATGCCAGGAAATAGAAGAAAACACCTGGCTGATAGGTTCGGCGGACATCACTTCACTTATGAATGAGAAAGGAAGCCCGAAGCTCTGGAAAAATGCGTTGGGGCAACTGGGAGGAAAATACGAAACATGGTCGCGCTTCCCCCAGATACCGACACTGAATTGATTAATCCGCCCGCAGGCATTGCATTAATGCAACATCCTTGAAACATCCTTCTACAAACAGCCAGTCTTTCAGCAACCCGCATTGCACGAAGCCGCAGGAGGTGAACAGGCGCATACTTGCCTCATTGTCCGTAGCAACATGGACAATGAGTTGCCGCAAACGCAAAAAGTCGAAAGCATAGTCGCAAAGCAATGTCAGCGCCTCTTTGGCGTAGCCCGATCCGCGAAATTCCTTCCGGAGAACGATGCCCACCTCTCCGCGCGAATGCATGGGGGCAAAGTCCGTTATGTCAATCGTCCCTATCGGTATGCCGTCTTCAAGGCGCACAATGATCATACGCAGTTGCTTGTCGGCAAACATGTCGCATTGCGAACTTTCCAGATATTGCTTCATCACGTAGCGCGAATAAGGCACGGTGAAGTTACTGATGTCCCACTGTTGCGGGTCATTCTCCATCTCATAAATCAGTTCCAGGTCTTCCGGCTCCATGGCACGGAGGCGGATGCGGTCGCTTATAAAATAACTATGTTTCATTGTCAGAGATAACATTTTTCGGGAGTCACCAGTACGCGGCTCTCCGGGTTATAGACTCCCAGATGCAAACCCGTCTTCCGGTGGCGGGAAAGCAAACGGATAATTGTTGAAAAAGAAAAGGCGCGGCAATCATAAACCACGTGCGTGAAATCTTTCAGGTAGATAAACGTGCCGCCATGTCCATCTACCGAGGATGTTTCGTTGGACACCACAAAATGATGTTTCCCGGTCAGTCCGTTGCGCTTGAACAGACCGCGGAGGCTATGGATAGTCGCTTCTTCGCCAAAAACCAAAAAGCGGGGAAGGCCTTGACCTTTCCGAAAGGATCGTTTCGCCTCTTTTCCCGAAAAGCCGAATGTACGCTGCAAGAAAAGCAGCGACAAGCGAATATACATCTGCAAATGGATGCCCGCCCGAACCAACCCTCGTCCGACAACTCCATAACTCTCGCCATGCTTGCGGAAGAAGATATCCATCGCTTCACAAAACACGCGCACGTAACGGTAGGTATCTTTCGATGTACTTTCACCTTTATAGTGCAATATCGGGTAAGGGAGATAATAGTTTTCATATCCCGCCTCCTCTATCCGGCAAGACAAGTCGATGTCCTCGCCGTACATGAAGAAGTCTTCATCCAGCAATCCGGACTTGTCCAATGCGGAAGCACGCAGCAACATGAATGCGCCTGCCAGCACTTCCACCCGGTGGATGGCGTCCATATCCAAAGCATTGCAATAGTAGCCACCGAGGCTTTTGGAATGCGGAAAAAGTTTTCCCAAACCGGACAATTTACCGAAAGTGGCCGCCAAAGTAGGGTAACCGCGCTTTGACTCCGGCAGAAATTTTCCGTCATCGGTCAGCATTTTTACTCCGGCAGCTCCGGCACGTGGATGGGCATCCATAAAAAGGAGTGCATTCTCCAAAGTATCTTCCGGCAATAGGGTATCAGGATTCAACAACAGCACATACTCTCCTTTCGCCTGTCGGATGGCCTGGTTATTGGCACGGGCAAAGCCGACATTCTCCTTATTATATATATAGGTGACGCGTGGGAAGCGTTCAGTAATATACGCCTCCGAACCATCGGCAGATGCATTATCCACCACCAGCACTTCGGCCGAAAGATTGTCGATAGCCCTATACACGGAACAGAGACACTGTTCCAGGTAATGCTTCACATTATAATTGACTATGACAACGGAGAGTTTCATACTTCTTCTTTATTGATATGCAGTTCTTTACGCAAACGTCCTTCGCCGGGCAGGCAGAACAGCGAGGCTGTAAGGGCAATCAATGCACAAAGCACGCCTTTGTTGCTCAACATAAGATAATATACAGCGAAGCCTACCAATACCGGTAAAGTGAGCAGTGCCAGGCGAACTTTACTCCAGAAAGAATAAAGGCGCAGGGCTTCGGGCAGACTGACCTTATCAATCTTACGTGTCAGCACCCAGGCAAACAGTTTCAGCGATACGGGCACGCAAATGGCAGCCAGCAGGATGGTCAATGTCTCTGCAAAATAAGTAGCGCGCACATCAGCGGCATACCTACCTACCCAGTCTCCATCGGTTTCACCGACCACGATTAAGATCACCGGCAATAGCCAAAAACCGATAAAGAATCTCTTCTGACGAGATGCCACGTGTTTTATCTGTTCTTCCATTTCTCTATTTTTTATTATTCAATATTGTAAAATAGTTAATTATGCGAATCAGTAGTTGAAATTAGCTCATG